>Ga0210006_1000107_pt1 | contig 68466 bp, 66 predicted proteins | sample CryGey02umfilter_2_FD_185452 | JGI IMG/M metagenome (GOLD analysis project Ga0210006, IMG submission 185452) | Groundwater microbial communities from aquifer in Utah, USA - Crystal Geyser 4/10/14 0.2 um filter (SPAdes) (version 3) | ecosystem: Environmental > Aquatic > Deep subsurface >... | reverse complement strand
TTCTCAACCAAGCGCACGCCATGCGCCGCGGCGAGATTGACCCAACAACACTGTTGCCTCAGTTCATTAATTCTGAAATTTTAAGCTGATAAGGCTATGTGGCGGGGTGGGATTTGTGGGGGCTTACCTTTGAAGTAACATAATTCATTCCGTTTTATATGCATATGGTTAATTTTATTTTCAAAAGATGAAGAATAATTTTACCATGCCAAGAATATTATGAGCACTAACATCAGCGCCAGTTTCACCTCGCAGACAATCTGAGTTTTTTGCAAGAAATGTTGTCAGTAACAAGAGAAAAGAAGGTGACTATAACACAACGATTCACAGCCATGGATAAATACTTGTTTATAATCAATAGGCCATAGTTCCTGATCCGCGCAGAAATGCACAACTTCAATTGGACGCATAATCAATCACAACCGACTGATTTATCAACTTAATTCCGCATTCGCCCCGTGTGTAGGAACCCCCAAAATGGTCGAGTAAATTTTAATCAATTAGCACTGTTTTTTAATTAGTATTTCAGGCAATATTATGTTTATCTTTTTTGTATCTTTACTCATGTGAGCAATAGAAATAATAAGTCCCCATTGGCTAATCGTTTCCATCAGTGTTTACATTCATAGCAGCTTCGCCATTCTTTATTGGCTGTGGGTTGAAAAAATAACACGCCCATCAATCCAGTCAGTAGAGCAAACCATGACAATAAACGCACGGCAATAGAATAGTTATGTTGCTTCATAGTTGTCCTTATGCAAAAGGTTATAGGTATTAAATCCCAGTAAAAATAGGGTCATTATTATTCGCAACAGAGCAATTGGTCTATGCTTTAAAAATATCACCACTTCCTTGCTCAAAAGCAGTGATATTATTTAATGTAGTCGTAGCAATATTGGTTAATGCTTCTTCTGTAAAAAATGCTTGGTGACCTGTCACGATAACGTTAGGAAATGTCAGCAGTCTTGCAAAAACGTCATCCTGAATAATCGTTTCTGATAAATTATGGAAAAATAAACTTTCTTCTTCTTCGTAAACATCAATTCCTAAATAACCTAATTTTCCATTTTTTAAACTCTGAATAATGGCTTTTGTATCAATTAATGCCCCTCGTCCAGTATTTATTAACATAATGCCCGTTTTCATTTGCATTAATGCTGGTTCATTAATTAAATGACGCGTATCAGATGTCAATGGACAATGTAAGCTAATAATATCGGATTGCTGATATAGTTCTTCGTAACTTACGTAAGTAACACCCAGATTTTTACAAGTATTGTTTGGCGTTAAATCCACTGCTAATATTTTACAACCAAATCCATGCATGATTTGCGCAAATACAGTTCCTATTTTTCCCGTACCAACAATACCGACTGTGCGATTGTGTAAATCAAAACCCATCAATCCATCCAGCGAAAAGTTTTGTTCACGCACACGCGCATAAGCACGATGTATTTTTCGATTTAATGCCAATATTAATCCTGTTGCAAATTCTGCTACCGCATAAGGAGAATAAGCGGGTACTCGCGTTAACATCAGTCCAAATTTTTTTGCAGCCTCAATATCGACATGACTAAATCCCGCTGAACGAAGCGAAATGGTTCGTGTATTGCCTTGCGCAAGAATTGTTAATACTTCTTTATTTAATTCGTCAGTGACAAAACAACTTACTGCAGGAAATGCAGCCGCTAGTTTTGCTGTTTGTACTGTTAATCTTCCATCAAAAAAATTAAGCTCGTGCTGATGTTTTTCATTGGCGCGTAATAAAAATGGTTTTTCAAAATTATTAACACTAAATAGCGCGACTTTCATATTTATTTTCCTAACGTTATCCATGTTCGAATAATAGAATCAGGACTCAGTGAAAGACTGTCAATCCCCTCTTTCATCAACCATGTTGCTAAATCAGGGTGATCCGAAGGACCTTGCCCGCAAATACCGACATACTTATTTAACTTTTTACAGGTACTGATAATTTGATGGAGTAATATTTTTACCGCCTCATTTCTTTCATCAAATAAATGTGCCACCAATTCCGAATCTCGATCTAATCCTAACGTTAATTGCGTTAAATCATTTGAACCAATGGAATATCCGTCAAAATAGGTTAAAAATGATTCGGCTAATAATGCATTCGATGGAATTTCACACATCATATAAATTTCTAATCCATTGTCACCACGTTCTAATCCGTTTACTTTAGCAAGCGTGATTAACTTTTCTGCCTCTGCAACCGTACGCACGAAAGGAAACATAATATGCGTATTCGATAACCCTTTTTCTTCACGCACACGTTTAATTGCTTCACATTCTAATGTAAAACACGCTTGAAAATTTCCTGAAATATAACGAGAACCACCGCGATATCCTAACATTGGATTCTCTTCGACAGGTTCAAATACTTGTCCGCCGATTAAATTTGCGTATTCATTCGATTTAAAATCAGAAAAACGAACAATGACAGGCTTGGGATAAAATGCTGCTGCAATAGTTGAAATACCTTCTGCTAATTTTTCAATATAAAATTCAACAGGATTTTTATAAGCTGACGTTTTTTCTTTTATTTCTTCACGTACTTTTTCAGATAATTTTTCAGGATTTAAAACGGCGTTGGGATGAACACCAATCATCGTACTAATAATAAATTCTAATCTCGCTAATCCAATGCCATCATTTGGTAAAAATTGACACGTAAATGCTTGCTCTGGATTGGCCAGATTCATGCACAATTTAATCGGTAATTTCGGTAGATTTTCAATGGTTGTTTTTTCAATCTTATATTCAATTAAACCAGGATACACATAACCCGTTTCTCCTTCGGCACAAGAAACAGTAATATCTGCGCCATCAAAAATTAAATCAGTGGCATTGCCACATCCAACCACCGCCGGAATACCCATTTCACGCGCAACAATGGCAGCATGACACGTTCTTCCGCCGCGATCAGTAACAATCGCTGATGCACGTTTCATAATTGGCTCCCAATCAGGATCCGTTTTTTCAGCAACCAAAACCTCACCTTTCTGAAAGCTTGCCATTTTCGTTGAATCAAGAACTAATCGTGCAGCACCCCGTCCAATTTTCTGACCAATGCTACGTCCAATAATAATGGGTTGTGGCTTTTTTAAAATATGATATTGCTCAATAGTATTGAATTTTTCTCTTGTTTTGACTGTTTCAGGGCGCGCTTGAACAATATAAAGCTCACTATCAATTCCATCTTTTGCCCATTCAATATCCATTGCTTTGCCATAATGTTCCTCGATCACGACAGCATGTTTCGCTAATTTCAAAACATCGTGATCATTGAGACAAAATTTTTGCTGATCATTTTTATCAGTTTCTATTATCTGCACGCGCTCATCAGAAGAATTTGCATAAATCATTTTAGATTTTTTAGAACCGAGTTTTCTACTAATAATAGATGTTTTTCCTGCTTTGAGTGTTGGTTTATGCACATAAAATTCGTCGGGATTTACTGCACCTTGCACAACCATTTCACCCAAACCATAAGAGGCTGTAATAAAAACCACTTGATCAAAACCAGATTCTGTATCAATTGTGAATATCACACCACTTGATCCACAATCACTGCGAATCATCTGCTGAACGCCCGCGGAAATAGCAACTTGCTGGTGATCAAAACCATGATAAATGCGATATGAGATTGCACGCATCGTAAATAGCGACGCATAAACACGTTTGATTGCAATTAATACATTATCAATACCTGAGACGTTTAAATAAGTTTCTTGTTGACCAGCAAACGATGCCTCCGGTAAATCTTCTGCTGTTGCTGATGAACGAACAGCGACTGTCTGCGAAGGATTTAAATTAAGTTGCAGATATGCTTTATGTACTTCTTCTTCAAATGATTTAGAAAATTCAGCGTTTATAATTAGCTTTTGAATAAAATCACTTACTTCTTTTAATTTGAGAACATCATTCACATCAACATTTTTCAGTGCAAAATAAATTTTATTATCTATAACATTGGATTGTAAAAATTCTCGATAGGTTTTAGATACAGTGGCAAACCCTTTTGGTACTCGAATACCCAACGCTGAAAGTTTATTAAACATCTCACCAATTGATGCATTTTTCCCACCCACTTCTGACAAGCGAGTCATATTAATTTCACTAAAATCTAAAACCATCCGCGCCACTCATCGCTATTTTTAAATTAAATTTCATCAGCAGTTTTATTTTCAAACTATTTTTTCCAAAAAACTAAAAATTCATGGTGCGTTAACTTTTTTAGTTACTAAACTCTTCAAAAGCACTCAACGCATCTGCAGCATACATAAGTGATGGACCACCGCCCATATAAATAGCCATACCTAATGTTTCTAGTAATTCTTCACGAGTTACCTGCAATTTTATCAACGCTTTTACGTGAAAACCAATGCAACCATCACACCGTGCAGCGATACCCAAGGCCAAGGCAATTAATTCTTTCGTTTTTTTATTTAACACACCTTCTTTCATCGCTGCTTGCGACAATGAACTAAAACCACTCATTACATCCGGTATTTCTTTACGTAATTTTTCAAGTGAGGATGAAATATCTTGGGTGATTTCTTTATATTTTTTTGTCACTGTTAACTCCTATTTTCATATAAAAATGGCTGAATTTTTTATTCACTACTTTTGAATTGTTTCTGCATTTCAGAGATGATTGAATCAGATAAATCTATTTTATTACTTACATGCGCAATCGTATTGCAACTTACAATGTTCTCTGTTCCCGCTTTTAATAGCGATTCATATGAATTATCGGCAAACACAGCATGCACACTAATACAAACAGGAGGTTTCATATTAAGTTTTTTCAAGTGATGGATTGTTTTAATCATTGTCTGCGCGGTTGAAATAATGTCATCAATTAATACAGGTGTATAATTCATATAAGACTCAATATCAGGCACCGAAACATCCACATTTCGGTCACCATGGCGAATTTTATCTAAAATAAGAAACGGGGCGTTTGCATCTTTCGCTACTTGGCTCACCCACTGTTCGCTTTCGCGATCTGGTCCAATTAAAATTGGCTTGTTAATTTTTTTTAATATCCATTGCGCAATGAAAGGTGCTGCATGTATTACTACATTAGGAATTGAATAAATTTCACTTAAACTATGGTGGCGATGCAAATGTGGATCAACCGTCACTAACCAATCAAAATACCGCGATAATAATGTTGCAAAATAAGTAGACGTAATACCTTCACCTGGCTGAAATTGTTTATCTTGTCGCATATAAGATAAATAAGGGGCGCACAATCCTACCTGCTTTGCACCTAATGATTTTGCTGTTTCTGCTAAAAATAATAACGGTAAAATTTTTGAATTGGGATGTTCTAGACTATTTAAAATAATAATTTTTTTATTTTGAATGTCGTTTTCAATTTTAAGATAGGTTTCACCATCTGGAAAATCACGCCATACTATTTTCCCCAGCTCAATATCCATTTTTTCTGCAATAAGGGAAACAAGTGGGTGTTGATTAAATAAACTAAATAGAATCGGCTTCATTCAAGCACCTCTACTTGTACAATTTCATCTACTTCTGATAGCAATGAAATTGCATACTGTAATTCGCCTTTTGATTCGGCATGAATAGAGAACAGCGGTTCATCTTTATCAACTAATTTATCTAATGGTGTGAAAAGTTTTACCCCAGCCGCAGGATCATGCGGTGCACCGGCTAATTTTGCCAACCTCGACAATTGTCGATTATCAATGTGACTCACACGACCTTTATGTTTAGCCGTAATTTCATGTGTAAAAGATGCGGTCGGTGGTTCTTTTAATCCACCTTGTGCGATGCAAATTGATTGAAATTTTTTCCATGCCATACCTGATAATAATATTTCCGATGCAATTTTTTTCCCCTCACCTGTTTTTACTGCTTTTGAAAACTCAATGATTTTTGCAGCAATTAATAAAGCATGTTCTTTTAAATCATTGGGTGCATCTGCTTGATTTTGCAGTACTGCTAATACATCTTTTGCTTCTAATGCAGGTCCAATTCCTCTGCCAACGGGTTGTGTGCCATCGGTTATAATTATTTCAGCATGTATATTGAATTCATACATCACCATTTTAAATAATAATTCTAGGTTTTGTGCCGCAGCAAGTGATCTTATTTTTGCTGTTGGTCCAACGGGGATATCTATCACAATATGCGTTGAGCCTGCGGCTATTTTTTTAGAAATCACCGAAGCAATTAATTGACCTTCGCTATCTACATCCATAGCACGTTCAACACGAATTAAAATATCATCTGCAGGACTGAGTGAAACAGAACCACCCCATACAATACAACCTCCTTCTTTCTCAACAACTGTTCGCATTGCTCTAATATTTAAATCAACAGGCGCTAATGTTTCCATTGCATCTGCAGTACCAGAAGGCGATGTGATTGCACGTGAAGATGTTTTTGGCATCACTAAACCAAATGCTGTAACGATAGGAACAACGATTAATGTGGTACGATTTCCTGGTAATCCTCCAACACAATGTTTATCTACGATCATATTATGTGACCATGATAATTTTTCACCGACTTCAATCATTGCGCGTGTTAATTCGATAATTTCAACATTATTCAAACGACCACCCGCGCATGCAGATAAAAAAGTTGCAATATTGATATCCGAATAATATCCCTTAACTATATCGTCAATGATATGTTTCATTTCACTTGAATCAAGATTATTTCCGTATAATTTTGATCTTACGAAACTCAATGATTGCAGCGGACGGGGATGAGATAACTCAACTGTATCGCCCAGTGTTGCATCTAATAATTGCCAGGCATATTGTGATAGCGATACTTCGCCGTGTTCTAACAATCCATTATCAATGGTATTTAATGTTGCAATAATACTTTTTTCTTTTAATGTCACGCGCACGCGTGCATGCACTCCAAATCCTTCGGAGCGACACACATGGCAATCTTTTCGCATAAAAATAACAGCTTCTTTATACGTATCAATTCCTAGCTGTTTAAGTCGTAACTGAGTATTGCTGTTATTCAAGATAATGTTTCCTCATCTAAATAATCGGGTATTTCGCATAACCAACCTAAGTGTGATTCGATCTGATTTTTTAATCCTAATGCGCCAGCTTGTTCACCATGCGTGATAAATACTTTTCGAGGCGCATGTTGAAATTGTTTTAGCCAAATAATGATTTCTTTATAATCGGCATGCGCAGATAAGTTGCTGAGATAGTCTAGTTGGGCTTTGACGGGAATCATTTTTCCGTGAATTTTAGTTTCTTTTTCTCCCGCCAACATTTTTGCGCCACGCGTACCACCTGCTTGATAACCCGTCATTAAAATAGTGTTTTTGGAATCTGGTGCAAATACTTTGAGGTGATGCAAAATGCGACCACCTGTCATCATGCCGCTTGCAGAAATGATAATTTTTGGCATTGGTTGTTCCGCAATGGCTTTTGATTCTTCTGGTGTATGGATATAAGTAGCAACATTACAAACCAAATGACATTCTGATTTAGAAAGCTGATGCTCATTATTATATTTAGACAGCAATTCCGTTGCATTAATCGCCATTGGGCTATCAAGATAAATGGGTAAATTCGGAATCAATCCTGCTTTTTTTATCTGAAAAAGATGGTATAAAATACTCTGCGCACGTCCAACCGCAAACGCAGGAATTAAAATAGTACCACCACGTTTTGCAGTCTCATTCACAATTTTTGCAATATGCGCTTGAATATCTTCTTTTTCATGCAATTGATTACCATAAGTTGACTCAATAATTAAATAATCTGCTGCTTGCATTGTGACCGGTGGTTTCATCATAGGATCATGCAAACGTCCTATGTCACCGGTAAATAAAACACGCATTCCTGCGACAGTAAATTGCACAAATGCAGCTCCCAAAATATGACCCGCTCGATGAAAAGAAACGGTACTCTGATCTGCAATAGCAAGCGGTTTATCAAAAGCGACGGCTTTAAATTGTTTTAATGCAATTTCCGCATCTTCTTTTGTATATAAAGGCAGCGCAGGATGATGCTTGCTATAACCATATTTATTGGCGCGTCTTGCCTCTTCTTCGTGCAGATATCCACTATCGGGTAATAAAATTTTGCATAGATCATAGGTTGCGTTGGTCGCATAAATAGGTCCTTGAATGCGAATTAAGAGCTGAAAATGTACAAAATGCCAATCCAAGAATAGAATTCACCACACTTTTAGCGAAGTTTGGGAGAATTCAGTATGGATTGGCAGGATAAATTAATAACATCGTACCTTTTTATTTGCAACGAATATAAAAAACATCTTTGGGCATACTGTGAGCGCATGACGAATCATGCTGATATGAGTTTTACCGATGAAGAAGTGATCACCATTTTTATTAACGGTGTGATCGATGGTAGAAGCACACTGAAAAAAATTTATGACGACGCATTACGACATCTGAGACAATGGTTTCCAAAATTACCGAGTTACACTGCATTTATTCAAAGAATAAATAAAATTGCTGATGTTTTTGTGCCGTTAATTGAAGCACTACAATCATATTTGCCAAAAAATATTTATTCTGAGGCGCATCAAATAATAGATTCAATGCCGATTGTGATTGCAAAACAAGGACGGCGTTTTAGCGCAAAAACTGCGAATGAAATTGCAACATCTAATGGATATTGCACAACCAAAAAAATGTATTATTACGGCGTAAAAATGCATATTGTAGGCAGCTACAAAAAAGGTTCCATTCCTGTTCCGATGTATATTGGTTTAACCAACGCCGGTGTTGGAGATCGAAAAGCCTACGAACAAATACTGCCAAATTTACATGGAAATATTTTTGCAGATAAGGCATATCAAAAACAAAATAAGCCTATTTTCTCCGATGAAAATGCACTGCTGCACACACCAGTAAAAAAACAAAAAGGGCAGAAAATATTAGATTCTGCGGATAAATTATTATCGAGCGCAATTTCAAGCATCCGTCAGCCGATTGAATCATTATTTAATTGGATTGAAGAAAAAACAAAAATTCAGATGGCAAGCAAAGTAAGATCGTATAACGGATTAATGGTGCATGTGTTTGGACGAATTGCAGCGGCTTTTTTTATATTGATGGACAAGTTCTGCTCTTAATTCGCATTATAGTATATATGTATGGAAATTGAGTCGGTAGAAAGCGTTTTTTAAAAAAACAAAGAGTTGCTGATTTTTTTGATTTTGCAAAATATAAATGCACCAGAAATATGTGGCAGATTAGCTGTGGAGATCAAATACAAAATTTTTATAGAGAATTAAGTTGGCTAACTGACGTTTTGAAAGTAGTGGTGATACGTTATAGTTTAATTGCCAACAGATAGGGATCGTCAGCTTATTGTTTTTATTTTTTGCTAGGCTCTGCGCCACACTCGAATTTAATATACAGCCGACAATCGATCTCCTTTTATAAAAAAGGGGGTGATCATATTCACAGAAAAATTTGTCTCAAAGATGTGATCAATTGTGTTTCAATAAATTTTGCTCACAAAAATCCGTTCAATTTTTCGACACCGACGTTTCATCCACAGCACTTGTGGATAAAGTTGTGTGTAGTGTGTCAACATGCTCGACAAGGGCTTGTGGTTTCGTGAATTATTCCTGCTGCCTTTTTTTTACCAGGTGATAAGTCATCTAATTTTCATGCATAATAATGAAAATAAGTTGTGCATCAGAAGGAAAGTCATGTCCATTACAGCGGTGTTAAAAGATTTACCTGTTGAATTTTTGTCGCGCGGATATTATCAGCCGCGTCGTGCTTTTAATGAAGACGCATTGCGTGAATTAGCTGAGTCGATAGCATCACAGGGTGTGATTGAGCCAATTATTGTGCGCGAAATTGCGCTGAATCGTTACGAAATTATTGCGGGCGAGCGGCGTTGGCGTGCTTCACAGCTTGCGGGATTGGCAACGGTGCCTTGTGTGATTCGTCATTACACAGATGCTCAAGCAGCTGAGGTGACTTTAATTGAAAATATTCAGCGTGAAGATTTAAATCCCATTGAAGAAGCGTTGGCTTTATCACGATTGATCGACGAATTTCATTATACGCATGAAAATTTAGCGAAAGCGTTGGGTCAATCACGCGCTAAAATTACCAATACATTGCGTTTGTTACAACTGGATTCGCGAGTACAGCAATGCTTAATTGATAAAACCTTGTCAGAAGGACATGGCAAAATTTTAGCTGGTTTGCCAGCAGCGCAGCAGTTCGTTTTTGCAAAACGCGTGATTGCTGAATCATGGTCAGTGCGACAATTAGAAAATAATATTCAAAAAGAGAAAAACCGAAGCGCTTCAGTTGATCCCATTGATGCAAATATTCGTCGTTTGGAAAAAATGACATCGGATCATTTTGGTGCTGAAGTGATTTTAGAGAATAATACAAATCGTTCTGGCTGGGTAAAGCTAAAATACCAAAATTATGAAGTGCTGGCAGGTATTTTAGAAAAGATGGGAATTAAGTGTGAGTAACGTAATAAATTATAAGCATTAGAAAGAAAATAAAACGCCCATGTTTGATTTGGACGTTTTATTTTTTCGATCAGTCTTATGCAGTAAAAACATAAGAAACGCCGATGGAGCCATCGCTAAATACGTCACTATGTTCAATTTTGTCATAACTGCGTACAAAGGTATAAGGCGAAAGTTTGAACGATATGAGTAAGTGTGTAAGCGGTTGGTAGTCTAATCCAACAAAAGCACCCACTGCATAAGGTTCAGCGCGTGTTGCTGTGTTTGCTGGGCTTCTAAAACCATAAGAACCCAATGCGCCATAAGTCAGGTACAGTGTTTGCATGAGTAAGTGGCGTAACCCAAGATCGCCACGTAATTCAAATATATGTGAACTTGAGCCGGATGAAGGTTTGGTGTTTTCATAACCCGCGCCAATATCAGCTAACCAATAATCATTTACATAACCAAACATCAATGCATAATCACTGCCGCCATAAGTCGCTAGGTTTAAACCCAGTGTGTATCCAGCATTGCTGCTTTCTGTTGTGTAACCACCTGCAAAGGCAGAAGCGCAAAGTGTTGCTGCTAATACAGCGGTTGAAAGAATGGTAATCCGTTTTTTACTAAACATGTAACTATCTCCTTGTTATTAAAATAATGCAGCTAGCAGGATAGCGCGAAGTGTCGCGTATTCCAAGAGTTTGTGTTGTTATTAATAAGCAGATGGCCTATCAGTAGTGAACCCCGTCATGATTTGAGACATCTTTATCTGAGAACAACCACGTGCGTAATTCTTTATCAAAACGCGGATCGTGTTTTCGAATCCACTCCAGCGTCATTGCAGCATGTTCTTTTTCTTCATCGCGGTTGTGTATCAGAATTTTTTTGAGTTCAGGATCTTTGCAAGCATCAACACGTTGATTGTACCAGTCGACTGCTTCTAACTCTTCCATTAAGGATTGTACTGCGCGATGCATGTCGCGTGTTTCCGTTGACAGCTCTCCAATCGGTTCGTGATAACCTTCATGTGACATCATTTTCTCCTGCTTGAAAGTAACGGTATAAAATGAAAATCATGATATCATCTACGTAAAAAAACAGAAAGGAATCTGCTATGAAGCATTTTATACGTTGGAGTTTGGTGTCATGTGCGTTAGTTGGCGTGATAGGGTGTACTACAAAAAATTATACTGTGGCTGTTAGCTCATGGCAGGGCGCGCCAGCGCGTGCCTTATTGCGTCAGTGGGGGCAGCCAACTGAAGTAAAGACCTTGTCGAAGAGAAGACATTTGTATGTGTATCGTGCTGTTGAGCCTGAGTCGGTTTCTAAATCTTATTTAGCATCACCCAGTTTTGGACGAACGAGTCCGCAAAGTAATCTATCTGGCTTGAGTCGCGTTCCCAGAGTAATGCGTCAACACGAAGCATTTTGGTGTGAAACTGTTTTTGAGGCGAATGCGAGCGGTATGATTATTAATACAGAGTTTCAAGGCAATAATTGCGTGCTTTCAAAAGATGACATAAAACAGCGGGCGTTTGTGACACGGTAGACATGCTGAATCAATATGATCCAACTATAATTTGTGTGATGGGGCCAACTGCAACAGGTAAAACCGATTTGGCCAGTCGCTTAATACAAAAAATACCGGCAGATATTATTAGTGTTGATTCTGCTATGGTCTATCGCGGTATGGATATTGGTACAGCAAAACCCACGTCAGCGGAATTAAAAGTGGCGCCACACTGGCTTATTAATTTGCGCGATCCGATGGAAAGTTATTCTGCAGGACAATTTTGTTCGGATGCATTGAAAGCAATCGATGATATTTTTTTAAAGCATCGCACGCCATTACTCGTTGGCGGCACGATGTTGTATTTTCATAAATTATTATTTGGTCTCGCTGATTTACCAACAGCAAATGAAGCAATTCGAATAGCACTTGCGCAAGAAGCTGAAAAAATAGGCTGGCTTGGCATGCACGAAAAATTACAGAAAGTAGACCCTGCTTCGGCACAAAAAATAAAACCCCAAGATCCACAGCGTATTTCGCGTGCGTTAGAAGTTTTTTTAATGACGGGCAAACCAATTTCGGTGTTGCAAAAAAATCAAACACCCCTGTTAGATTTGGATCGGGTCGTTTGTATTGCATTGATTCCAGAAGATCGTGCATGGTTGCACCAGCGTATTGCTTTGCGTTTTGAAAATATGTTGAAATCAGGTTTGATTGATGAAGTACGACAATGGCATGAACGAACAGAGATGAAATCAGATTTACCGTCGATGCGAATAGTGGGTTATCGACAAGTGTGGGAATATCTGGATGGAAAGATAGATTATGAAACAATGAAACAAAAAGCGATTGCTGCAACACGGCAATTGGCAAAACGACAAATGACATGGTTGCGCAGTTGGAAAAATTTAGCTGTGTTTGATCCACAGGATCCAGCATTGCTTGAGAAAGTGTTTATGGAAATAAAGAAAAAATGATCTTGATTAATGTGTCGCAGCAAACCTTATCTTTAAAAAATGCAAATGAAAAAATAATAGCGACCTATTCTATTTCTACTGCATTAAAAGGAGTGGGTGAAAAAAATGGAAGTCATCAAACACCGCGTGGAAAACATGTTATTTGCGAAATGATTGGTGCTAATAGACCTATTTTTACTGTGTTTTCTGCGCGCAAGCCCACAGGTGAGATTTTTTCGCCTGAATTGGCAAAACAATTTCCAAATCGAGATTGGATTTTGTCTCGTATTTTATGGCTTGCTGGATGTGAGTTGGGAAAAAATGCCGGCGGTGATGTGGATACGAAATCACGTTACATTTATATTCATGGCACAGATGATGAAGCTAATATTGGTACGCCCAATTCGCATGGTTGTATTCGTATGCGCAATAAAGACATTATTGAATTATTTGATCTGGTTTTTTCTGATATGAGGGTGTTGATAAGCGTTTGATTTGATATCATCTCTATTCCGAACTATAACTGTCTTGGTTACAGCATCACTAACATAGGAAATCAATATGAGTGAACACGCTGGTTCTGCTTGTGAAGCTATTTTGCATTTTTGGTTTGGTCGTGTAGAAGAAACAATTGTACCGACGGAGCACCGTGCGCGAATTTGGTTTGGTGAAGATGAGGCCATAGATCAAGAAATCAAATGGCGTTTTAAAACTGAATTAGAATCTGCCATTGCGGGTAAATTAGATTCGTGGAAAGCAACGCCACGCGGTCAATTGGCATTGATTATTGTGTTAGATCAATTTTCTCGTCATATTTATCGTGGCTCAGAACAAGCTTTTGCCCAAGATGAAATGGCATTGTCTGTTTGCTTAGATGGGATGCGACATGATGCGGATCATTCATTGAGTTTGATTGAACGCGTATTTTTTTATTTTCCATTGCTTCATTCTGAAAAAATCACGTATCAGGAAAAGTCAGTTCGATCATATCGTACATTAGGCGATTTGGCATTTTCTGAAACCCGTGTTATCTTTGACAGCTTTTTAAAATTCGCCAATCATCATTATTCAATTGTTCAACGATTCGGTCGTTTTCCACAGCGTAATGAGGCATTGCATCGCGACTCGAGCAAAGCTGAAACGACTTTTTTAAGAGAAATTGAAGAACGCTGAGGATTTATTTCATGTCAGAACAAGAGCAGCAACAAAGTCAGCCCATTTATCGTGTTATTTTCATTCAGCATGACAAGCTATACGAGGTGTATGCACGCTATCTTACTGAAGAAAGCTTGATGGGATTTATTGAAATTGAAGAACTGGTTTTTCATGAAATGAGTTCATCTGTTGTTGTTGATCCAACAGAAGAAAAATTACGGACTGAATTTAAAGATGTGAAACGCTCTTATATTCCCTTGCACACCATTTTGCGCATTGATGAGGTGATGAAAGAAGGGGCAGCACGTATGACTAACTCTGAAAAAATAGCTGAAAAACGCGGCAATGTCAGTCACTTGCCTTTGAAAAAATAATCGCTATCCTTATTTGATTATTATTTGGTGTGAAATATCCTATGGAAAAACGAAATGGATTTTTATGGGTGGATGTTGCTGGTCTGACATTAACGGATGAAGATCGAGAAGTATTGGCACATCCTTTCATTTCTGGTGTGATTCTTTTTTCTCGTAATTATGAATCCATACCGCAATTGCGTGAATTAACGCGCCAAATTAAAAAAATAAATACTGCTTTGATTATTACCGTTGATCAAGAAGGTGGGCGTGTACAACGGTTTCGTGAAGGCTTTACTGAATTACCCGCGATGCAACATTGGGGATTGCAGTACCCATTATCACCTGAAAAAACAAAAAAGGATTTTTCACGCATTTTGTCGTTAATGGTGCATGAATTACAAGACGTTGGTATTTACAGTAGTTTGGTACCCGCACTTGATATTGATTATCATCGCAATCAAGTCATTGGGCATCGCAGTTTTGGTTCTGATCCAGCGTTGATTGAAACATTGGCATCTTTTTTTATAGATCAATTTCATGCATTGAAAATGCCGGTTACAGGAAAACATTTTCCAGGTCATGGTTGGGTCACGGTAGATTCTCATGTTGATTTACCAATTGATGATCGAACTTTTAAAGTCATTTCACAGCAAGATTTAAAACCTTTTACGCAATTGTCATCAAAACTAGATGCGATGATGTTAGCACATGTGGTTTATGAAGCAGTGGATGCCGAGCCTGTCTTGTTTTCTCATTTTTGGATTCAGGAAGTGGTGCGCAAACAATTGCGTTTTGACGGCGTGGTCATGAGTGATGATTTATCCATGCAAGCACTTGCTAAAATGGGAAGTTATGATGATAGGGCTAAGCGTGCATTGACAGCCGGATGCGATATTTTATTGGTTTGTAATAATCGTACTGGGGTGATTCAAATTTTAGACCGTGTTTTACCGCCTAGAAATGTTGAATTGATGCGTAGAATGCGTCATTACGGTCGCTTTCTTGCTTAATGCACTATAATATTGAGGTGAGTCATAGGCGCTTGATGAGACAATAGGCGAAGCATCATGCATGAGTTATTTCAACGCTTCATTCTTTTTTTTGAACACAACGAGTGGCTTGCTGATGTTTGCATGCTGATTCTTGGTATGGTTCTTGTTCATTGGTTTTCGCGTAAATTTTATCACTTTCTAGTTGCTAAATTTGGCACGGGAAAACATCCGTGGATCATTTCATTTGTAAAATCAGTCCATGTCCCCTGGATGACATTTTTTTGGTTGATGGTGATTAGTTTTGCTATTCCAATTGTGATGTTGCATTTTCACATCGATATTTCTCACCTCAAAGCGATGAATACAACTCGCAGTTTATTTTTTATTGGCGTGTTTTATTGGTCTTTGCTTAATTTCATTACGATGCTCGAAGAAGAAATCGCGCCACGTTCTGGGCGAATTCCCGTACGTGATAAAACAACATTACGGGCATTGGCGCAATTGTCTCGCATCATTTTAACCATCATCGCGATTTTAGTGACATTGCCCATGTTGGGTTTTAAGACGGGCAGCTTATTGGCGTTTGGTGGTGTGGGTGGTTTGGGTGTGGCTTTTGCTGCAAAAGAAACGCTGTCTAATTTTTTAGGCGGCATGATGATTTTTTGGGATCGTCCTTTTTCAGTGGGAGATTGGATTCGGTCTCCAGATCGTAATATCGAAGGTACGGTTGAGCATATTGGATGGCGATTAACACGAATACGGACTTTTTCAAAACGTCCTTTGTATGTACCAAATAGTGTATTTTCAACTATTTCAGTTGAAAATCCATCTCGCATGAGTCATCGGCAAATTAATACGATGGTGGGTGTGCGTTATGATGATGCCCGTGTTATTGAGCCAATTGTAATGGCTGTGACTGAAATGTTGCATCAACACCCTGGTATTGATTCGATGCAAACTACGATGGTGAATTTTGTGGAATTTGCCTCTTCTTCATTAAACATCAACATTTATGCCTTTACCAAAACGACAGATTGGGCAAAATATCGGCAAGTACAGCAAGATGTGTTTTTAAAAGCTATTGCAATTATTGCTGAGCATGGTGCAGAATGTGCCTTCCCAACTACGACGGTGCTTATCCCTCATGACGATGATCAACCCGGAAATCAGTCAACATAAATCAGATGCATTAGTGGAGTTAGATGTGCAACCAGAAATATTGCCCGATCATATTCGCGATGTGCTTGCAAAATCAACGTGTATTTTTTCAAAAAATGAAGTAGAAGTGGCGCTGGATAAGATGGCTGCTGAAATTCATGATCGCTTGTCTCAAGAAAATCCTATTTTTATTTGTGTTGTAGTGGGTGGTATTGTTCCGCTGGGCAATTTGTTGCCACGTTTGGATTTCCCATTGGAAGTGGATTATATTCATGCAACGCGTTATCAACGCAAAACAGTGGGATCTGAATTGGTTTGGAAAGTGACACCACAATGCTCACTGAAAAATCGAACCATCTTAATTGTGGATGATATTTTAGATGGCGGTATTACTTTGGCCGAAATCGTTACCTATTGTCGCTCACAAGGTGCGCGCGCAGTATTAACAGCGGTGCTTGTTGATAAAAATAATGCGCGCTTAGCTGAAGGACTGCCGCATGCTGATTTTTGTGGATTGCGTGTTGATAATCATTATGTATTTGGTTATGGCATGGACTACAAAGGTTACTTGCGCAATGCACCTGGTATTTATATGGTTGCCCCAGAACATGGCTAGTTATGAGTTTTTTGTTATGACATCTCGCATCGCATCGCAAACTTGTTGCATCACGTGAATATTGTGTATGCAGGCAAGATTATGATAAGCCGGCGCTTGTATTTTAAATAAATAATGTAAATAAGCGCGTGAATGATTTTGGCAGGTGTGACAAGCACAGTTTTTTAAAATGGGATTTTCATCTTTGGCGTAAATGCTTTTTTTAATACTGATTTGGCCTTTACTTTCACCATGCATGTTAAATTGCACCCAATTATTTTCATCGGGTTCTGCTAAGCCGTGATATAAACAGCCATGCCGTGCATTACGTGTAGGCGCAACACAATCAAAAATATCCACGCCACATTTTACGACATCTATTAAATCTTGTGGATGTAAACCTACGCCCATGGTATAGCGTACTTTGTTTTTTGGTAATTGTGGGCGAACCCAGTTAATAATTTCCGTCGTTTTTATCATATTAAAACCAATGGATTCGCCGCCAATGGCGATACCATCTAAATCGGCATCTACAATAAATTGCGTGCTTTCTTCACGTAAATTTTGGTATATGCCGCCTTGAATAATGCCAAAAAGAGCTTGTTTTGATCCATAAAATGAATTTGAGTTTTTTAGATGTGCTTCTTTGGATTCTAATAACCAGCGATGCGTGCGAACCATGATTTTTTGTGCTTCTGCTTCAGATACATTTTCAGGCGTGCATTGATCAAAGGCCATAATAATATCAGCGCCAATACTTTTTTGTGCATCAATAGATGTTTTTGAATTGAGTAAAATAGTTTTGCCGGTAATGGGATGCTTGAATCTTGCGCCATCTTCTTTAATTTTGCAGATATTTGTTTTATTCGATAGGCTGAAAACTTGAAATCCACCACTGTCTGTTAGCATGGGTTGATGCCATCCCATAAAACAATGCATACCACCTGCGGCTTGTAAAATTTCCATGCCGGGTGCGACCAACATGTGATAAGTATTTCCGCCTAAAATAATTTGACTGTTTGTCGCTATTAAATCATGGGGCGTCATTAAATTCACAAAAGCGCGTGTGCCAACCGGCATAAAACACGGCGTTGTCAATTCACCATGGGGTGTCATGACTTGCATCACGCGTGCATGGGAGTGAGCGTGTTGATGAATGAGCTTACTGCAATAGGTATTGTTCATGCCAGTTTTATACAGAAAACCCGATTTAAATTCAAATGCTTTGATTCATTTCATGGTGAGCTTGTTATAAGGATTTTTATTTGCATTTTAATTCAAAAAGATGCAAGAGACACTTAAAGCAACCTGATCTTTTTATGAGCAATACCAAGCAAACTGACTATAATTTGCATGATGGATTTTATTGGTAATTCAAGGTGAGGTGGATTGATATGCGCCATAAAAGAGTGAACTCAATGGAGTTGGGTCAGTTGGTAGAAGAGGGCATTGCTGAAATTTATTTGATTGATCCAGTCACGAAAAAATTAACGCTTTGGGAAGAGGGTGGTGATAACGCAATAGAAGAATCTGTATTGATTGGTGGTGGACAACAAGGAAAAGTTTATGCTGTGGTTGTAGCTTATAAAGAAGAGGGTGTTGAGCAAAAACAATTATGTGCGGTAAAAGTTTTTGGTGGGAAAAATCCAGAAAAAAAAATGCATGCATTGGTTACGCAATCTGATCAGACTTCAACGCAGAATAATATTATTAAGTTAATGAGTGTAGTAGAAAGAACAAACAATGAAAATGAAACGCAACATTATTCTTTGATTCCTTTTTGCGGTTTGTTTTTAGAAAATTTAATGGAATCTATCTTAGAAATTAAAAAAAGTAATTTTGGTTTATACAAGCAAGTTGTCCTGCATGCGGTGATTGATTTATTGAAAGCGGTTAAATTTATGCATGACTCAGGCTATGTTCATGGTGATATTAAAAGCGCTAATATTGCTTATTATAAGGGTCACATTTGCTTGATTGATTTAGATTGTGCTTTAAAAATAGGGGAAAAAGTTACTGTGACATCGGGCTCGCCCTTGTATATGCATCCTGCTTGTTTTTTAGATGCTGATTTTTGTGCAAGACCTGAAAATGATATTTTTTCTTTGGGTGTTTTTTTAAAAGAACTTCTGGGGGATGAAGCCACTATTGAGTGGATGCAAAAATGGAAAGCACGTGAGGCAGAAGCTACTAAGATGATGCTATTAAGTGAGCTAAGCAAAGCGCAAGCAGATAGATTGCGTGAAGCGCCTGAAAGATCGGAGATGGATTCTAATTTAGATTTGCGGGCGAGATTAAGTGAACTGAAAACAGACGAGTTACAATTAAAATATATCGCAGAGCAAATGACGTCGCTTTCATCGCAGCCAACAGTGGCAGCATTACTGGATTGTTGTGAAATGTTGAAAAAAAAGTTGCTTGCAGATAGTGAAAAAACGGATCCAGTTGCTGCGCAAGCTAAAGCATTGCAAGGTTTTTATGAGTCGCTGATTCCCGTTCGTTTCTTATCTGGGCTTGATTCTGATATTGTCAGTCCACTGAGATGTGAGGATTCTAGAGTATCATTTTTTCAATTACCTCGAGCATCAGCGCATCGAGCATCAGCAGAAGAAGACAGTTTGACAATAGGCAGCTCAGGTGTTGAGAGAAGTGTTGCTTCAGCAGATCTAGATGCGGACATAGAGATGGATGATCAAAGCTCAGTATTAAATAAACCAACACAATAAATGAAGTTTTATTTTAATTACGTAGCAGCACTTAATGCATCCATAATTGCTTTTAAAAAACGGGCTGCTTCGCCGCCCGTGATAGCACGATGATCAACGGATAAAGAGAGTGGAATAATTTTATGCAACTCTGCTTGATTTTTATCATTCAGTGCCACTGATTTTGTAATTCTACCAACACCAACAATGCCAACGGTCGGTGGCAAAATAATAGGATTTGCGTATTTCCCTGCAATGGCGCCAAAGTTGGATAATACAATGGTCGCTCCTTTTAAATCATTTTGTGGAATGGATTTGCTTTGTGCTTGTTGTTTAAATCGATCAATATGCTCACGAATTTGCTCATCAGATAAATTCACAGTATCTTTTATAACGGGGACGAATAATCCGTGCGGCATATCAACCGCCAACCCCAAGTTGATTTCTGTGAATTTTTTTACGCTCATATTTTTGCTGTTAAAATGCGCATTGAGTGCAGGTTCTGTTTTGCAAGCAGACAGCATGGCGCGGATAATGCGAACCGTAATGTCTTGTTTGCCAACCCATGCATGAATATCCACTTCATCAATCAAAGTTACTGGAACAATGTCGTGATGGGATTGTTGCATGCTCATGACCATGGCGCGTTTGATATTAGATAGCGTTTCCCAGCCGGGCTCTATTGTTTTAGTGCTTAGATTGGGCTTTTCATGTATGGCAGCGTTTTCAACATCTTGCGTGGTAATGCGGTTACCGCTGTATTTAATCTGTGATAAATCGACGTTTAATTTTCGAGCGAGTGCGCGAACCACCGGTGTTGCTTTGATGGTTGTATTTGATGTTGTGCCTGTCGTGGAAAAAGTTGCTGTAGCAATAATTTTTTCTGATTGTTCAATTTTACCAACAACAGTGCCTGTGTCTTTTTTTATTTCGCTGGCATCTGCTTCGCCCTCAAAACCGATTAAGGGCTTGCCTGTCTCAATGGTGTCATTGATATGGCCAAATAATTTTTCAATGGTAGCGTCAAATGGTGCAACCACATCAACAAGGGCTTTTGCCGTTTCCATTGCTGCAATGGGTTGATCTTTCTTGACGAGATCGCCTGTCTTAACGTGCCACTCGCGAATGATGGCGTCAGGTAGTCCTTCGCCTAAGTCGGGTAATTTAAAAATCTTCATGATTAATATTCCATCGCTATTTTTACAGATTTTAAAATACGTGCCACGTTGGGCATATAATTTTTTTCAAGTTGCGCATAAGGCATGACGGTATCATAACCGGTTACGCGTTGAACGGGTGCTTTTAATATGTCGAATGCATATTCTGCTAATTGTGCTGCAATTTCAGCAGCAACACCGCAGGTGCGTGGCGCTTCAGAAATAATAACGCAGCGACCTGTTTTTTCAACTGACGTTAAGATGGTTCCCATGTCGATTGGTGAGATGGTTGCAAGATCAATTATTTCTGCAGAAATACCTTCGCTTTCTAATTTTTCCGCAGTTTCGATGGTTTCTTTTATCATCGCACCCCATGAAATTAAAGTGATATCGCTACCTTCTTTATCGATAAAACATTTATCAAGCGGCAGTGCCTCGCCATGATCAACTATTTCTTGTTTGATTAATCGATAGATTCTTTTGGGTTCTAAAAATAAAACAGGATCGGGATTACGAATAGATGCGAGCAATAATCCATAGGCTTTTGCTGGTGATGATGGAATGACAACGCGAATACCTGGAATGTGAGCGAATAAGGCTTCCATACTTTCGGAATGGTGTTCTGGTGCATGAATACCGCCGCCATACGGCGCACGATAAACAAGAGGGCAGCTTAATCTACCGCGTGTGCGATTACGTAATCGTGCTGCGTGCGACAGTATTTGATCAACAGCAGAATAAATAAATCCAGAAAATTGAAATTCAGCGATGGGTTTTAATCCTTGTGCTGCCATGCCAATAGCCATGCCTGCAATCATGCTTTCTGCAAGTGGTGTATCGAGCACACGTTCTGGTCCAAATTTTTCAAGCAAGCCTACGGTTGTGCGAAACACGCCACCATTTACCGCAATATCTTCGCCGAAAATAATGACGTTTTTATCCTGCGTCATTTCATAGGCAATGGCTTGATTAATTGCTTCGACAAGTGTGATTGCGTTCATAGCTACCTTTTTTTGCTTCGTAAGCCATGCTTACGTTGTTCGCTCAATTATTGGATTATTTGATCCAGCAAATCATTTCGCTGATCAATCAGCGCTTCTGGCAATGTTTCATACATATAATCAAATAGAGATTCTGGTTTTTGTTTCTCAACTGAAAAATAAGCTTCAATTTCTTTTTCAACGAATGCTTTGGTCGTGTGTTGTAACTCAGCTTCTTTATTTTTATCCCACACACCTTGCGCTTCTAAATAATATCCTAGGCGCGCAATGGGTTCTTTTTTCCAAGCCACTTTTTTTATTTCAGGGTCGGCATAACGTGAAGCATCATCTACTGTAGTGTGATCAGCTAAACGATAGGTGACGGCTTCAATCACAGTTGCTTTGCCGCCGTTACGTGCTTGATTGATTGCATGTGTCACTGTCTCAAAGACAGCAATTACATCATTGCCATCTACTTGAATGCAGTCTAATCCTGCTGCGATAGCTTTTTGTGCCAGTGTTTCACAGCTGGATTGTTTTTCACGCGGCACGGAAATAGCCCATTGGTTATTATCAATGACAAAAACCATGGGTAATTGCCAAGTGCCAGCTAAATTTAATGCTTCGTAAAAATCACCTTTTGATGTGCCGCCATCACCTATTTCAGTGACTACTACGCGTTTTTCTTTTCTGTATTTGATGGCGTATGCAACACCGGTTGCATGTAAGCATTGCGTTGCAATTGGAACACAGCAGGGAAAATCTTGATTTGCAGCAGCTGATGCGTTGCCGCGTTCATCACCAGACCAATAGGCTAAAATATCAGTAAGCGCATAACCACGTTGAATCATGACACCGTGGTCACGATAAAAAGGACAAAGCACATCTTCTTTTTTCATCGCCATACCAACAGGAATAAAAATAGCTTCTTGTCCAAGCGATGAAGGAAACGTGCCTATTTTTCCAGTGCGATGCAGATTAACCATTTGTGTGTCGAATAGGCGAAGCAACATCATACGCTGATACAGATCTACTAAAAATGCGTTTGTTGCAAATTCAGGTAATGTTTGTGTTGGCTGGCTATGCTCATCTAAGTACTGTAGATAAGGCACGATAAATGAAGCAAGGGTTTTTAATTTGGTTGGCATGGATTACCTTAATTTTTCAAACGCCATTTCTTCTGCAATGATGTTCGTTGTTTTTCCACTCGCGGAAGCCCGTTCTAGCATTGTCATGGTGATGTCGTATATCTCATCTAATTTTTCAGCGGCTTTTTCTGTATTTTGATGCGTGTATTCCATTGCGACATGAATTAATCCACCAGAATTAATTAAAAAATCGGGCAAATAAATAAGGCCTTTTTCTTGCATGGCATAGGCATTATTATGATGTGCTAATTGATTATTGGCAGCACCAGCAATCATTTTTGCTTTAGTGTGATGAATAAAATCTAAAGTGATCGTGCCACCTAATGCGCAAGGCGAAAAAATATCACAGTCTAAGGTTTCAATTTCATCAGAAGAAACGCTGAGCACATTTAATTCTTTGACGCATTTTGCGACGGCATTTTGATTGATATCGGATACTGTCACGATGGCGCCATCATTGACGAGTTGTTTTGCCAATGTATAACCCACACGCCCCACACCTTGGATTGCAACGCGTATACCATCACAATTATTTTTCTTGAATTGAAACTTTACGCCAGCTTGAATAGCACGGAAAATACCTTTGGCAGTAGAAAGTGAGGGGTCTTCCTCAATTTTGCCATTGGGTGAAATGCTGGTCACATAGGCTGTGCGTTCTGAGATGGTTTTCATATCATCAAGCGTTGAACCGACATCGACAGCGGTAATGTATCGGCCATTTAACTCTTGCACAAAATCACCAAAGCTTTGAAAAAGGGCTTTTCGATCAAAATTGCCTTTTGGTTGGATAATCACTGCTTTTGCGCCACCGTGTGGTAAGCCGCATCCTGCTGCTTTTAAGGTCATGCCATAAGAAAGGCGCAGCGCATCCTTGAGCGCCAATTCAGGCGAAGCGTAAGGATAAAAGCGGCAGCCACCAATACCGGGGCCTAATTTTGTATTGTGTATCGCGATGATCGCGTGCAGCCCTGTTTCGGGATCAATCTTAGTGTGAATTTCCCCAAATTTAAGCATTCTCGCGTATCGTGAGAGCGATTGATAACTGGGGATGTGTGATTTTTTTTTCGGTTCCATGCAGCGCTAACTCTTTTTTATTCAGGTTTGTTTAGAATGAGGGGTATATTATCAAGATTATAATAAAATAAAAACAAAACTGATGATGCAGGGGGAAAGGCTTTATGATCAAGAAAAAATGGCCACTTCCTTTTTTTATTGCGCATCGTGGTGCATCACGGTGGGCGCCTGAAAACACCCTGGCGGCATTGACGGAAGCAAAAAAACGCGGCGCGAAATGGGTTGAGTGTGACGTACAATTGAGCAAGGATCATGTGCCTGTTATTTTTCATGATGCAATATTAAGTCGTACAGCGCAGCATCCTGGGTTTTTATCGCGTATGCGTTTTCAAAAAATACAAACACTGGATGTGGGGAGTTGGTTTTCCAAAAAATTTACTGGTGAGCGTGTCCCAACATTGCATGAGTGGTTGCAGTGCTGCGTGCGATTGAAGTTATGTTTGAATTTAGAAATGAAAGCACGAACAAAAAAACAAGCTGGATTGCTTGCTAAAATCGTGCTTGCTGAGTTAGAAAAATTTACTTACTTCAATGAAAAAAAATTATTATTGTCGAGTAGTAATTTAGTTTGTTTGACTGAGGTCATGCAGGATGAAAAAAAAAGGCGTTGTGGTTTTATTACTGACAAGAAACTATCTGAAAAAAAATGTACAGCTTTATTTAAAAAAAATATAGTGTCTTTGCATCAACCTTATCAATTATTGAATCAGCGTTATGTGGCGCAATTACACCAGCATGGTTTCCGTGTCCTGGCTTATACAGTGAATACAATGGCAACGGTTCGTAAAATGAAAGCGGCGTGTGTTGATGGTGTTTTTACGGATGCACTATTTTAATTTTTTAAGTAACTCACTTGCCGCGCGTGCACTCACACTATTTAAATAATACTTGGCGCGTAAGTGAGTCGCTGTTTTTTCGTTTAAATCTGTTTTGTTTTTTAATTGCAGTCGTTTACGTTGTGTGACGTCGAATAAACTGATTGCAGCGGCTACCGATAAATTAAAACTGTCAATCATGCCGCACATGGGAATGGAAAAGATGTAATCACACTGTGCTTTTGCTTCATCAGACAGTCCGCGATGCTCATTTCCAATTAGCAAGCACAGTGGTTTTTCAATTGATAGGGCTGAAAGTGGGGTGTTGGCATTTAATACTGCGCCAGCAATAATACGATTTTCATTTTTCATGGCTTGTAAGAAATGTTGTAAATGAGGATGAAAAATAATCTCAACCCAATAAAACGCGCTTTGCGTGATGGTATGAATATAGCGCGCATCGTGTTCGGGTGAGATGATGTGAATGGTGGATACGCCAAGTGCTTCACAAGTGCGCACACAAGCCAGCGCATTGTTGATATCAGCTGGATTTTCGAGTGCTAGTGTGATGCTGTCCAATCGATATTGGATGACAGATTCAATACGTGCTTTGCGTTGATCGGTAATAAAAGGCAAGAGTGTGTTGATAATGTGTGAGCACGCGTATTTTTCAAATAAAGATTGTGCTATTTTATTTTTCATACCGTATCGTAAAAAAGGTTGATAAACATGTCTGAGCTGAATACCAATCGCGCAACTGTTTTTTTAGGTGCAATCGTTTCATTTCTTTATATGCTATTTTACTGTTATGACTATTTATTGCAAACGTCATTCAGCATTTTGCCGCATTCATTTCTAATAAAATATAGTATTACAACCGAATCTTTTGGTTTCTTGAGTGCTGCTTTTTTTTATGGATATACCATTTTTCAAATTCCATTGGGGTATTGTTTAGATCGCATTGGTCTTAAAAAAACAGCAATTATGTGTGCGGCTTGCTGTGCAATTGGAACCGCGTTGTTTTATTACAGCGGTAATTTTGCAATGTTGTTTGCTGCGCGTTTTTTAATTGGTGCAGGAACGGCATGCGCTTGTGTCATGTCGGTATATGCTGTTTCAACTTGGTTGTTACCTAAATATTTCTCTATAGGGGTGGGCGCTGTGCAAGTAGCTGCTTGCTTAGGTAGTATTTTTGGTCAAGCGATGGGTTCTACTTTAACTGCTCGTTTTGGTTGGGATGCCACAATGCATGTGGTTATTTATTTTGCAGCTATATTGTTTGTGATTTATTTATTTTTACCTAAGCATCCCAGTTACAATAAGCCTTCCGCTGCAGATATGGTGCGTATTAAGGATTTGCCGCGTTTATTAATCAATAAACAGATCATCACCATTGCGATTTTAGGATTTATTTCATGGGCACCGGTGTCAGTATTGGCGGCAAGTTGGATGGTGCGTTTATTAAATCATAATATGGGGTGGTCGCAACATCAGGCGGCTCATTTACTTACCAGTTTTTGGATTGGATTGGCCATTGCCAGTTTATTAATTGGAAAAATATCGGATAAAATGCAATCGCGTCGACGTATCGTATTATTTGCATTTGTCATGCAATGCCTGTGTGGCTTTTTTTTAGCGTACACTAAAATATTAACCCCGATTTCAATTGTGGTTATTTTATTTTTATTGGGGGCGGCTGCATCCGTGCAAACATTATCATTTATATTAACGGCAGAATCCGTACATAAAAAAGTGTATGGTGCAGCAGCAGCGTTAGTTAATATGACTGCAGCAGCCAGTGGTGGTGTGATTAATCCAATTTTTGGTATTGTGGTTGCGCATACCGGAAGTTATTTTGCAGGGTTGTGGTTGTTTCCCGTGTTATCAATGGCAGGCATTCTGATGACGCGTTTTATGTTGCGAGAAACCTATTCATCTGAAATGAATTCGGTTGTAACAACATCCATTGAAACGGCTTCTTAGCGGCTTCAAATTGTCTGTGTCACATTAAATGATGTGATTCGCATCTTGAGCTCAAACGGGTATAGTAATCATTTCTTAAAGCGTATTAGAATAGTAAAGACATATTGAAAAATCTAGGTGAGTCGGATGAGTCATTCAAACCCATTGCTAGCTTCTATTTCAGCTTGGTTTCGTCGTAATTTTTCAGATCCAGCTGCGGTTGGACTGTTTTTTACAGTGCTGTTTTTCCTTCTGTTTTTGGAGCTTTTCGGCGATTTTTTTATGCCTGTGTTAATTAGTATTGTGTTGGCTTATCTGCTGTTATCCGCTGTGCGTCTATTGACGCGGTTGCGATGTCCTCATATTTTGGCTGTCGTGATTGTATTTTTATTGTTTATCAATCTGGTTGTTTTTTCATTAATATGGCTGTTACCTATTGTTGTTCATCAATTGCAAAATTTAATTACTGAATTTCCCAATGCATTTTCTCATGGTCATCACTGGGTTAATGCGTTAATTCAAAAATACCCTGCGCTTTTTTCTGATATGCGTATTCAACAAGCGATTTCCTTTCTTCAGAATGAATTTTCGCGTATGGGTCAGGGTGTTTTAAAGCATATCTGGGCATTAATTCCGAATCTCATTACCGCGGTTTTATATTTTATTTTAGTGCCTTTGTTATTATTTTTCTTTTTAAAAGACAGTAAGTTGATTGTGCGTTGGTTTTCTCAATTTTTGCCAAAAAATCGCAGTTTGGTTTCTAATGTCTGGAAAGATGTGAATAATAAAATTGGATGTTATGTGCGAGGCCGTGTTATTGAGGTGATTCTTGTTGGGTTAGTGACCTCTATTACATTTTCTATCATGGGTATGGAATATGCTGCATTGCTGGGTGTTTTAGTAGGCTTATCTGTGATTATTCCTTATATTGGCGCTGTGGTGGTGACGATTCCTGTTTTTGTGATTGCATTAATGCAGTGGGGAGTATCACCGCATAGTGTGGCATTGTTAATTGCTTATGCGGTCATTATTATTTTAGATGCGAATGTGTTGGTGCCGTGGTTATTTTCTGAAACCATGGATCTGCATCCCATCGTCATTATTTTAGCGGTCTTGGTTTTTGGTGGGTTGTGGGGATTTTGGGGTGTATTTTTTGCAATTCCGCTCGCGACAGTGGCCGATTCTGTAATGCGAGCGTGGCCTAAATCATCGTAGTGTATATTAATTCATTTCATGCCCTGCGTTTGATCTGTGCTAACTGCCGCTTCTACTTTGCTTCATCTGAGAGTATGTTTCCCAGCATGCCAGAATCACCCATCATTTTTTCTTTTTCTCTTTCAATTTTTTGTGCGCCATCATTAATGGCAGCAGTGATGAGTTCGAATAAAATAGTTTTATCTTCTTTGAGAATATCATCATCAATTAGAACGGATTTTGCATAGTTTTGTGCATTGAATGTAATCTTGACAGCGCCTGCACCCGATTCGCCAGTAACTTCAATTTTTGCTAATTTTTCTTGTGTCTCTTTCATCATATCTTGAATTTTTCCAGCATTCTTCATTAAATTGCTTAAGTCACCTAATTTTCCAAACATGTTTGCCTCGTTTAGTCGTTATTTTTTTATGATTTATAGTTCAATGGGTTGTCGAGAATAAAAGGCGTGTGACAATGTACTGCCATCCAAATACTCCAGCTCGCCACCAATGGGAACGCCGTGCGCGATCCGCGAACAGATTATTTTTTTTGAATCGATTTGATTAGCTAAATATTGCGCTGTTGCTTTGCCTTCAATCGTGGGGTTTGTTGCTAAAATCACTTCTTTTATAGGTTCATTTTGCAATAGCGTTAACAATTGCGGTACACCGATATCTTCTGCTGATATGCCATCTAATGGAGATAAATGTCCGTGCAATACAAAATAGCAGCCATGAAAAGCATGTGTTTGTTCTAAGGCGATTACATCAGCAGGGCTTTCTACCACGCATAATAAAGTATGGTCGCGTTTGGGGTTGTTGCACAATTCGCAAAGCGCTTGCTCTGTAAACTGTCTACAGCGTTCGCAATATCCTACTGACAAAATGGCTTGTCTTAATGCGTCCGATAAGGTTTGTGCTTTTTCACGGCCTTTGGTTGCCAATAACTGATAAGCCAATCGTTGTGCGGATTTTGGGCCAATGCCAGGTAATCTGCGGAGTGCATCAATTAATTGTTTTGTCAGTGGACTGAACATACTTTATTCTTTATCGCTGTCTTTATCTGTTTCAATAGCCTTTTGCTCGGTTGGTGTCGATAAATTGCGAATCTCTTCAGGAATTTGCATTTGTTGCAGCAATTCAATGGTTTTATTTTGTGTGGTTTCCTGAATTTTTTTCACCACGTTTTCCCATGCTTCGCGAATACGTAATTTGAATTCTTTTACGCCACCTTGCAGTGCTTTTTCATTGAAGTCGATATCAACAAAAGTATAGGTTGCTGTCATTATGATTTTGACTGTTTTATCAGATGACTCTCCGCTCACTTTGATATCAGCTAAATTTTGATAAGTTGATTGCATGTGACTTTGCATGTCCATGATGCTGCTTTGAATTTCTGATAATAGTTGATTCTCGTCTTTTTTGTCTGGCATATTTTTCTCCGGTTTGTTTAATGGTTTGAAGGTTCGATACTGTCTTCAATTAGAGTAGCATCAAATTGTTTTACAATCCGTTGAACTGTTTGGTCAGCAGTAATCGCTTTTTTTGCTGATTTTTTTGTTTCCGCTTGTTTTTGCTCAGCGTGTTGCGCTGGCGTTGCTATGCTGCTTTCTTCGGCTGTGATAGTCACTTGAATGGGACGACCAACATAGTCTGTTAATGCATCTTGGAGGCGTTGGCGTGGTCGTGTGCTCGACAAGGCAGCAAACTTGGGTTGAATGATAAAATGCACGGCATGATCTGTGTGTGTTTTGATTATGCAGTGTTGAGCCAGCGCCAGCGTTGGGCCGGAAAGGTTCAATTTTGGGAGCAGTGTATTCCAATCGGCCGATATGACTTTGGGTTCGATGGCAGTATGTGTTTTTACAGTACGTGATGCGTTATTTTTTTCAGGTGTAAAAGTCATCATGCGCATTACCATCATTTCAAAACCAATTTGAGGTGTGGGTGCGAATGGTAAGTCACGTTGGCTGATTAGAGCGATTTGGTAGTAGAGTTGAATGTCTTCTTGTGAAATTGTGCGGGCGCAGTCATATAACTCCATTTTTTTAAACACATTTTTTCCTACTGATTGCATCACACTGATTTGATATAACTGTGTGAGTAATTCAGATAAGCATCGCGAAAAATGAATGCCTTTATTGGCCCAAGATTGCGTGAGTGTTAATGCGCCATTCGCATCTGATGTGTGAATGGTTTTTAATAATGCAGTCATTTCTGCGCGATCAGACAAGCCCAGCATTTTTTGTGTATCTATCGTTTTGATTGTGCCATTACAAAATGCAATGCATTGATCAAGCAAGCTGAGTGCGTCTCGCATGCTACCGTCAGCAGCTTCACTCAGTGATTTAAGGGCATCTGCCTCAAAAGTAATTTTTTCTGCATTTAAAATTAAGATCAATTGATTTTCAATTTGTTCAGTTGTCATTTTGGATAAATGAAACTGCAAACAGCGTGATAATACAGTAGCGGGTAATTTTTGTGGGTCAGTTGTGGCTAATAAAAATTTAACGTGAGCGGGTGGTTCTTCTAATGTTTTTAGCAAGGCATTAAAACTGTGAGCAGACAACATATGAACTTCATCAATTAGATAAACTTTGAATCGACCTTTTGCTGGTGCATAGGGAATATTATCTAAAAATTCACGCGTATCTTCGACTTTGGTTCGAGAAGCGGCATCTATTTCATATAAATCAGGAAAACGACCTGAGTTAATTTCTTGGCAATGAGAACAGGTTTCGCAAGGTGTTGCTGTAATACCTGTTTCGCAATTTAAACATTTTGCAAAAATGCGAGCGATCGTGGTTTTGCCAGTGCCGTGTGTGCCAGTAAATAAGTAGGCATGATGAATTTTATTTTGTGTGAGCGCGTGCGTGAGCGTTTGAACAACGTGCGTTTGGCCGACGATTTGATCGAATCGTCGTGGACGCCATTTTCGAGCCAGTGCAAGGTAGGTCATTATTTATCGCATCAGTTAAATACGGTACGGTGTTTTTAAAAGGGTAGCCACTAAAGCCATAACTCAGCACCCGAGTCTATTGCTACCGTTGCTCCCTTCCGGGCCTGGCGGGGTTTGCAACATATCGCTGCGAGGTGACCCTAATGGCTACTCTTTTAAAAACCATGATAAACAAGAGCAAAGATTCTAGCGAATTTTTTATCTGTTGGCTACTGCAGCACCGCACTGGATTTTATATAAAACAGTTTGACGACAGATGTTAAGACTAATTTGTTAGTTTTGCTAAATCTTCATCGAATTTTTGTTGCACATCTTCTTTTAATGCCCCTGTTTCTTTTATGAAGATCATCAGTAATAAGCAAATCACCAGTGAGATCGGAATAACAGATAAAGCAAAAACGTAATTGGCAGTAGTGTAATGTTCTGTGCCAATTTTATCTAAACTATGATGGCTTACATCCAACAAATGACCAACCAGTGGTGTGATTAGTAGGCCGCTGAGCATGATTAATGTATTGGTAAATGCAACGACGGTACCTGCAATTTTGTTTGAATAATTTTCTTTTGCAAGCGCAAATAAAAGCGGATGTGTTCCCATTGCGGCACCCATAAAAAAGAATAAAATAAAAAGAAGGGGCTCAGGTACCAAGTGTCCTGTTAAAGCAGGCGTGTAGAGAACAATAGAAAACAAAACAACTTCGATAAACATGGTGGTTGTGATGGGCATGCAGCGTTTGCCGACTTTATCAGAATACAATCCCAGAAAAGGTCCACAAATTCCCCAGCCCGCCAGAAAAATGGACATGCAAACAGGCGCTGTTTCTCTTGATAAATGATAAACCTTTTCTAAAAAAGGGATGCCAAACAAATCACTGAGTACAGCAGAGGGTAAATAAAACAAACAGCCGACAATACCAATCAGCCAAATTTGTGGGCTTTTTCCGATAAATAATAATTTTTTAAAGATGTCGGTTTTGTCGTTAGTATTTAAGCTAGTGTGATGTTTGTTTTTAACTTTAGAATCCGGCATGTCTTTTAATACAAAGATAATTAAAAAAGCGATAAACAATCCGATGATGATCAATAATTGGAATGAGCTTTCAATGCCAGAGGTAATGTTTAGGTGTGCCAAGATATCATCAGCAAACATTGCACCTAATACGCCCAGTGAATCCATGATAGTAGTTGCAAAACCGAAATGACGACGAGACAGCCAAACTGATGCCACTTTTAATGCAGAAACATAAGCAAACGCACTGCCCAATCCGATGACTAAGCGGCCAAATTCAGCCCAATGATAATCACGTGTGCTATTAAAAATAATAAAACCAAATACACAAGATAAGCAGGCAAAAAATAAAACTTTTTTTACAGAATAACGATCAACCAATAACCCGGCTGGAATTTGCATGGCAACATAAGCAACGTAATAAAAGAAAGAAGTGAGCACAGAGAGGGATGATGCGTTAACTTGAAAAATGTGCATCAATGTATGTGACATTGTGCCAGGCAATGTGCGAATAATAATTTCAAAAAAATAGTAAAGACCAGCAATGCTCCAAATAATCCATGGAATAGCGTTTTCAGAAATGAAGGGAATATTACGGAGATTAAGCGTTCTCATCAATGGCTACCTTATTGATTTTTCTTGATATATTTTTCTAATCTTTAAATTACTCGGAATTCTACCAGAAAGCATTGTATTGTACTAATTTGAAAAACGAAAGAGCTGGAAGTGTACGAATTGAACGACAAAAACCTTACTTATTTATAATAAGAACTGATAAACTGCTTTTCGAATTAATCAAGCTGTTAGGAGTCTTTACATGATCGTTGAACCGAAAGTACGTGGTTTTATTTGTACTACTGCGCATGCTGCTGGTTGTTATCAAAATGTGTTGAAGCAAGTAGCGTATGTGAAATCACAGCCCAAGTTATCGCCAGCACCAAAAAATGTGTTAATTATCGGTGCATCAACGGGATATGGTTTGGCGTCACGTATTGCGACAACGTACGGGGCCAATGCGAAAACAATTGGCGTTTTTTTTGAAAGAGAGGCAACAGACAAAAGAACAGCAACAGCGGGTTGGTATAATTCAGCAGCATTTGAAGCGATTGCGCATCTTGAAGGACATTATGCCAAGAGTATTAATGGTGATGCCTTTTCAGATGAAATCAAAAGACAAGTGGTTGACTTGATTCGCGATGATTTGGGAAAAGTAGATTTGGTTATTTACAGTTTGGCATCGCCGCGTCGAGTTCATCCTAAGACAGGTGATGTTTTCAGTTCGGTTTTAAAGCCAGTAGACAGTGTTTATGGTAATAAAACAGTTGATCCATTAACAGGTGTTGTGAGTGACGTGACTATTCAGCCTGCAACAGAAGCAGAAATTGAGAATACCATTTCTGTTATGGGCGGTGAAGATTGGAAATTATGGATAGATTTATTACACGCAGAAAAAGTATTGGCTGATGATGCTATTACATTTGCATACAGTTATGTTGGCCCTGAGTTAACACATGCTATTTATAAGAACGGTACGATTGGCAAAGCAAAAGATGATTTGCTAGCAACCGCACATGAAATGGATGAACAATTAAAACAAACTGGGGGGCGTGCATTTGTATCTGTGAACAAAGCGCTCGTGACGCAAGCCAGCTCAGCTATTCCTGTTGTGCCTTTATATATGTCTATTTTATTTAAAATTATGAAAGAGCAAGGCACGCATGAGGGTTGTATCGAGCAAATCTATCGTTTGTTGCATGATTTTGTTTATACGGGAAAAGTCATTGCTGTGGATGATGAGCAACGTGTTCGCATTGATGATTTAGAAATGCGGGCAGATGTGCAAAAAAAAGTAGCAGACATTTGGAAAATCATTTCAACGGAAAACATCAATCAGTTGTCTGATTTGGCTGGATATCGTCGCGATTTTTATCAATTATTTGGATTTGAAATAGATGGCGTGGATTACCAGCAAGATATCGAAGTCGATATCAAAATACCCTCGATTGAATAGTGAGGTGATTATTGATGATAGACCAACTTCAACAAAAAATAGATAAGCTAAAGATAAATAAAATTCGTCATCATATTTTTTTATGTTGCGATCAAGCGAAAGCCAAGTGTTGTATGAAAGCAGATGGCATGGCGTCATGGGAATTTTTAAAGCAGCGCTTGGATGACTTGAATTTGACAGGTGATGGCGGTATTTATCGCACAAAAGCAAATTGTTTGCGTGTGTGTTGTGAAGGCCCTATTGCTGTCGTTTATCCAGATGGTGTTTGGTATAAACGTTGCACGCCAGCGGTTCTAGAGAAAATTATCCAATCGCATTTAATTGGTGGAAAACCAGTTGAAGAATATGTGATTGCAAAAAGTGAGTTGGTTTAAGGATGGAGATGATGCAAGGCTATCTTAAAAAAATGACTGTGCACCATGCTCAGCCTATTCAGTATGATTTGATATTGAGTAATAAAAAATTGAATTTAAATCAATTGCTGAATAAAAAAATAGTGATGACATTTTTAAATGATATTCATTGCATTCAGTGTGATCGTGTCATTAAAAAAACATTTCAACAAGGTTATTGTTTTCCGTGCATGCAAAAAATCAATGAATGTAATAATTGCATGATCCATCCTGAAAGATGTTTAGTAGAAACAGGAAAATGTGATGCAACAGATTGGGCGCATCAACAGTGTCATCAAGAACATATCGTGTACTTAGCCAATTCTTCTGGAATAAAAGTGGGTATCACGCGTGTGCAAAATAATCCGTCGCGTTGGATTGACCAAGGTGCTGTGCAAGCACTGCCTATTTTCAAAACACATAATCGCTATCAGGCGGGATTAGTTGAAGTGGCATTAAAAGAATATGTCGCGGATAAAACCAATTGGCGTGTGATGTTAAAAGGTGATATTGCGCCGATTGATTTGTTAGCAGAAAAAAAAGCATTGTTATCATTATCAGCAAAAGCGCTTGATCCTATTTTTAAAAAATATCCTGAGGAAATTGTTTTGTTGGATCAAAAAAATAGTCTGACTTTTGATTACCCTGTTCTTACCTATCCTCAAAAAATAACCGCATTATCATTGGACAAAACACCCAAAATCGAAGGTGTTTTGTTAGGTATTAAAGGTCAATATTTAATATTAGATTCAGGTGTGTTGAATATGAGAAAGTGGGGCGGGTATGCCATTTCGATTCAGCATGAAGGTTGATGTTATTATAAAAACAATGCGTTAGATTATATTTCTAATATTTTACCCCAATTTTATTGAGCGTGGTGTCGCTGTGGTCTATGATAAAACAATATGAGCATTTGCGATAAAATGAAACGAGGTGATTATGCCAGAACCTAAATTATCTAGAGATGATCTGAATGACGAAGAAAAGTTTAAAGCGTTACAGAAAATAATCGTTGCGCATTGTGCTGCACAAATTGCGCAATTAGAAACTTTGAGTCAATCTTTGTCTGATAAGGCTGACAAACAAGCGCTTCAAGCGTGTATTGCTGCTTATACAAATGCAAAGGCAGATATTGAAAAGCGCAAATACAGCGCTTCTACTATTCTGAGCGGTTTGAAAAATGTGGGGTTTGGCGGCGTTTTTGTCGGAGTGGCAGCGGCTGCTTTTGGTGGCCCCCTTCTTATGGCAGCTGGTGCTGCTGCGATTGTGGGTGGTGGCACGGCAGCAGGTGTGGCTTATACCGTCAAAAATCTCTCAAGCCAATGCACGGAAGGTTCTTTAATGAAGCCTGTAGTAAAAGCGGAAGAAAAAGCGCTGGCATTTTTTAAAAAATTAGAAAATTCTCCCAACTTAACGGATGAAAATAAAACAAAAGTAAAAACTGCAAAAGCGCAATTTAAAACAGAATCGGCTAATTTTAAAAAACGCGTCGCCTTATTTATTATTGGTGGTGCATTTTTGTTGGCCTCAGCTGCAATTTTATTAGCAAGTCATGGCGTCTTAACACCTGTTGCTATGAAAGTAGCTATGTTGGGTGCGCAACATGTTTCTGCAGGAATGGCAACAACAGCTGTTGTAACGAAGGCAATCACTGGCGCTGCATTCGTCGGTAGTGCTGCTTCGATGCAAGGTAAACGCATTCCTAGTTTGCAGCAGTCGGATGATAGCAGCAGTGAGCAAACTTCATTGCTTCCTTCTCAAAAAAAATGATGATGTTGTTTTTAAAAAACTAAATCAATTTTTCTAGCAGCTCATTCAAAAATAAATGTCCTTTTTCCGTCACACAAAATGCGTTTTGTGTGACGTGTATTAGATCATCTGAAACAGCTTGTTGAATTTGTTTTTCAATCACGGAAAAAGACATGCCAGTACGTGACTCAAATAACTGAATTGAAATCGGTTGAAATAATCGCAATGCATTCATCATAAATTCCAGGGGTAATTCTTTTTGATCCACTGTTTTTGTGACTGCAATAGCCTGTTTATTTGCTGATAAATATTGTTTGGGATGTTTGAGGCTATTTCGACGCGTGATAGCCATGGTTTTTAAATGGGTTAATTTTGCGTGTGCACCGGCACCTATTCCTAAATAATCGCCAAATAACCAGTAATTCATATTATGGTTACAAGGATCATTTTTTGAGTATGCAGAAATTTCATATTGCATGAAATGATGGTCTCGCAAAAATGCTTGACCGGCTTGCTGAATATCAAATCTCGCATCGTCGCTTGGCAGAGTGGGTGGGAAGCGATGGAAATAAGTGTTGGGTTCTAATGTTAATTGATACCATGATAAGTGTGAAGGGGATAAATCAATTGCATTTTGCAGATCAAAAATGGCATCCGTGATTGTTTGGTTTGGCAATCCAAACATCAAATCAATATTAATTCTTTTAAATCCTGCTTGATGTGCTTGCTGTACAGCATATTTTGCTTGATCCGCTTCATGAATCCGCCCCAGTTGTTTTAGTTTTTGATTCTGAAAACTTTGTACGCCAATAGAAACACGGTTAATGCCAACATCAAAATAACTACTGAAGCGATCTGCCTCAATTGTGCCGGGATTGGCTTCTAATGTAATTTCACAATGCGGTGAAAAGCGTAACTCTTTTTGTAGGCAAGAAAATAATTCATCATATGCTTTTGCGGAAAATAAACTGGGTGTGCCGCCACCAATAAAAATAGAATGAATCGATCGATCTTGTACAAAGGGCAATTGAGTTTCTAAATCACAGAGTAGTTGATTGATATAGGCTTTTTCAGGCAGTTCATTTTGCAATGTATGTGAATTGAAATCACAGTACGGACATTTTTTGATGCACCAAGGGATGTGAATGTACAAACTAAGTGGAAAATTCATGTGACTGTTGGGTCTGATTCGTTATAATGTGCGCAAAAGGTATCATATTTCACGTGGGAGTGGGAGAAAATATGACTTGCGCATCCAAACGGATAGATATCTCAATATAAGTAATTTAATTTCACCGTAGGGTAAAAACACCTTGAAAAAATATTTTTTAACAATGAGCTTCTGGGTTTTGCTGGTTTCGCCCTTCTCTGTTTTATTTGCAGATGATTCAGGTGCTGAAATTGCACCGCAAGTGTATGCAAAAGAAGAAGCGGTAGCTAGCGCGACAAATTACGGGCAAACACTTTGTAATCAAAAACAATATTATTGTCGCAAAGTGACTGCAGGGGATACTTGGTATCACTTATTTCCAAACTTTCAGCAACGCGAAGAGGTGATGCGTTTAAATCGTACGAATGTAGCGTTGGAATATAAAAATTGGATTGCAGTACCAAAAGATTTTTCTAAAACCACTTACATGGATATGTCTCCACTACCAACACACATGGACACGCATGGCAGAAAAATAGTTTATATTGATTTGCGATTGTTTGCTTTTGGTGCTTATGATGCGCACGGCAAACTATTATATTGGGGGCCTGTGAGCTCAGGACGAAAAAAATGTTATAACACCAATGGCAACTGTTTAACTGCAACGGGGTATTTTCGTATTTTTCGTATCGAAGGAAAGGATTGTATTTCGCATGAATACCCACTAGAAACGCACGGCGGTGACCCGATGCCGTATTGCATGTATTTTCATGGCGGTACAGCGATGCATTATTCCACTTTATCTGGGTTTATCAATCGCAGCGCGGGTTGTGTGCGTATGTTTAAGGCAGATGCCAAGTGGCTTAATAAAGTATTTGTAAAATTGGGCACAGAAGTGATTGTGATTAAATAATTTTGAGTGAATATGTGAATGTCAAAACCCCCTATTTTATTGGATCAAAAAACCTTAGCGGAAACACGCATATTTCGCATTGAACAAACACGTATGCGTTTCTCAAATGGTGTTGAGCAAACTTTTGAAAAAATTTCTGGTCGATCGCCGGGCGCAGTCATGATTTTGCCGATGTTAGATGACCAAACCTTTTTAGTGATTCGAGAATATGCGCCTGCGATGAATGGTTATTTTTTAGGTTTTCCTAAAGGAGCGATGGATGTAAATGAAGATCCCTTAATTTCAGCCAATCGCGAACTAATGGAAGAAACAGGTTATGGTGCAAAAACACTCACGCATCTAGCAACTTGGAGTTTATCGCCGGCTTATTTTGCAGCAACGATGGAAATTGTGTTGGCGAAAAATTTGTATCCACAAAAGTTAGAAGGTGATGAACCTGAGCCGATTGAGGTGATTTCCTGGAAAATAAATAATATTGATGCGTTATTAGCGCACCCAGAATTCCATGAGTCTCGTAGTGTGGCTGCTGCTTTATTGTTGGAGAAAATGTATCGTGACTGATTTTTCACAGCATGAATTACAAGGATTGTTACATGATGTGATTAATGCGGCTCAAGCCGGTGGAAAAATAATTTTAGCTTATTTTCAAGGTGGTTTTTCACAACAGGTTACGATTAAGTCAGATCAAACACCTGTAACACTGGCTGATGTTGCTGCTAATCAAGCGATTACTGCCGCATTAAAAAAAATCGATTCGCGTATTCCTATTTTATCTGAAGAAAATGACATTCCCGATTTTTCAGTGCGACAACAATGGTCACGATATTGGTTGGTTGATCCATTGGATGGTACGCGTGGATTTATTAATCGCAGTGCTCAATTTTGTGTGAATATTGCTTTAATTGAAAATCAGGTTCCTACGTTAGGAGTGATTTATGCGCCCGTTGAAAAGCAGGTATGTTATGCAGTACGTCATGCACCTGCCTTTTTTTTGCAAGAGAATCAGCGTGAATCGTTTCAAATTAAAGCCGATAAAAAAATGCCAAATCAAATGCGTTTATTGACGGGTCATTATGATCCACGTTTAACTTTAAAAGACGCATTGCGATCTTATTTTGGTAATGTGTCGATCGTTAAAATGAATAGCGCATTAAAATTTTCAATGATTGCGCGCGGGATGGCTGATTTATATGTACGCTTTGGTTCTACTAGTGAGTGGGATACCGCAGCGGGACAGTGTATTTTAGAGTCAGCAGGTGGATTGGTGGTTGATTTTCAAGGAAACCCACTGCAATATAACGCCAAATCATCTTTAATCAACCCTGCTTTTATCGCAATGGGTGATGTGGCGCAATTACAACAATACGTTGCATTTGTGCAGCAATTAGAAATTAAAAAATAAAGTAACACATTAGGCTTGATCAGAAACCCCTGTAAGTAAAAAAAGGAAAGTAACATGGCAAAAAAACCAGTAAAAAAAGCAGTAAAAAAAGTGACAAAAAAAGTTGTAAAAAAGGCTGTGAAAAAACCAATAAAAAAAGTGACAAAAAAAGTTGTAAAAAAGGCTGTGAAAAAAACGCTTAAAAAGCCCACAAAAAAACGATCTAAAAAATTAATTAAAGTAGCAATTACAGGTGGTGCAGGACAAATTGGTTATGCTTTGTTATTTCGTTTGGCATCGGGTCAAGTATTTGGTTCTGATGTCAAAGTGGATTTGCACTTGTTAGAAGTGACACCCGCATTGCCTAGTTTAAAAGGCGTTGCGATGGAATTGGAAGATTGTGCATTCCCATTGCTTAATAAAGTAGTTGCAACGGATGATCCGAGCGTAGCAATGCAAGATGTGAATTATGTCATTTTAGTGGGATCAGTTCCGCGTAAACAAGGTATGGAACGATCTGATTTATTGAAAATCAATGGCGGGATTTTTAAAACACAAGGTCAGGCGATCAATGATCATGCCGCTAAAGATGTAAAAATTTTTGTAGTGGGTAATCCTTGCAATACCAATTGTTTGATTGCAATGCATCACGCAAAAGATATTCCGCAAGATCGCTTTTTTGCAATGACGATGCTGGATCAAAATCGCGCTGCATCGCAATTAGCGCATAAAGCAGGTGCGACTGTTTCTGAAATCAGTGACATGATTATTTGGGGGAATCATTCATCAACGCAATACCCTGATTTTTATAATGCGAAAATTAAAGGTCGTCCTGTGATGAAAGTTATTCGTGACCAAGCTTGGTTAGAAGATACCTTTATTCCTACTGTGCAAAAACGCGGTGCTGCAGTTATTGCTGCGCGTGGATCCTCATCCGCTGCTTCTGCAGCGAATGCCATTGTAGATGCAGTGAAAGCATTGCATCACGATACCCCTAAAAATAAAGTGTTTTCGATGTGCAGGGTATCAAATGGTGAATATGGTGTTGATAAAGGATTGATTTTTTCTTTTCCTTGTCGCACGAAAAAAGGAAAAGTCACCATTGTGAAAAATTTTAAACATAACGCATTTGGTCAAGAAAAAATGAAAGCAACAACGGATGAATTGCGTGCTGAATTTGATGCGGTAAAAGCATTGGGTTTGATATAAGCGTTCATAAGTAGCATAGCCATGAATCAATTGAGTCTGTTTTATGAAAATACTTGGCATTGAAACATCCTGTGATGAAACAGCTGTTGCGATCGTTGATCGTGATGCAGGGTTGCTGGGTCAATTGATTCATTCGCAGATTGATCTGCATCAAAAATATGGTGGCGTGGTGCCAGAACTGGCGTCACGTGACCATATACAAAAGTTATTACCGTTAATTCAATCATTATTGTTACAATTTAATCTGTCATCGAGTGATATCTCTGCTATTGCCTATACACGGGGACCTGGGTTAATTGGTGCATTGATGGTGGGTAGTTCGATTGCACGCAGTTTGGCATTTGCATGGCAGGTGCCCAGTATCGGCGTGCATCATTTAGAATCACATTTAATGGCAGTAATGTTAGAAAAAGACAAGCCCACCTTTCCTTTTGTTACTTTATTAGTATCAGGTGGGCACACGATGTTGTTATATGCTAAAAAATATGGTGATTATGATATTTTAGGTGAAACGCTGGATGATGCGGCCGGCGAAGCATTTGATAAAACAGCTAAATTATTGGGGTTGGCTTATCCGGGTGGTCCTGCGTTAGCAAAATTAGCGTTAAAGGGGAATGCAAAACGGTTTCATTTTCCACGCCCAATGCTCAATCGTCCCGGGTTGGCATTTAGTTTTAGTGGTTTAAAAACAGCAGCCATAAATTGTTTTATGCGGCATGAGCAAGACGAGCAATTAAAAGCAGATATTGCGTGTGCATTTGAAGATGCCGTCATTGAAACGTTAATGAAAAAGGCAGCGCGTGCATTAGAGGCAATGTGTTGTGATCAATTGGTGATTGCGGGTGGTGTTTCTGCAAATGAAAAGTTACGTGAACAGGCTAATAAACTTACAAAACAAGGTAAAAAAATATTTTTTCCTCGTCGTGAGTTTTGTACAGATAATGCGGCAATGGTTGCCATCAATGGATTGATGCGATTATTGCAAAATGAGAAAGACGCGTTGGATGTAGATGTTAAGGCGCGTTGGCCGATGGATGAAATAAAAAACTAACTTAATTAAGGATGAATGTTTATGTCAATTAAATCAATCAATGCAAAAACCGCAAAAGCGTGGTTAAGTAAAAAAGAAGCAGTAATAATTGATGTGCGCGAACCAGAAGAATTCAATGCGGTACGCATTTCGGGCGCGCATCTGCTTCCTTTGGGTGTCATTAATAGCAAGCAATTACCAGACAGTCAAAATAAAAAAATTATTGTGCATTGTAAAATGGGAAAGCGCGGCGAACTGGCTTGCGAGAAATTATTAATAGATAACCCTGACCTGGATATTTATAATATGGAAGGCGGTATTGTTGCATGGGAAAATGCAGGTTTTAAAGTCAAAAAAGCTAAACATGACGTGATTTCGATTGAGCGCCAAGTGCAAATCATTATTGGTTCTAGCGTATTGCTCGGATTATTGTTGGGTTATTTTATTCATGCTGGCTTTTTCTTTTTGGCTGCCTTTTTTGCTGCGGGACTTTTATTTTCTGGCATGACGGGTAGTTGTGTATTAAATAGCATGATTGGAAAAATGCCTTGGAACAGAAAAAAAACACCTTATCGTCATTAAACAGGAATAGCTATTATCAAGGACGAAATTATGATGCATATCCAATCATTTTTTGATACAGCTTCATCGACAATTACTTATGTTGTCAGTGATGCTGAAACGCGACAATGCGCGATTATCGATTCCGTGCGTGACTTCAATTTATATTCTGGAAAATTATCCTCCGAATCAGCAGAGAATATTATTCAATACGTCAAAAAAAGTAATTTAATGGTTGAGTGGATTTTAGAAACCCATGCACATGCAGATCATTTGACAGCGGCGAGTTATTTAAAAGAAAAGCTCGGTGGTAAAATTGCGATAGGTGAGCATATTAAAAAAGTGCTGTCGTATTGGGTTCCTATTTTTAATACGCATTCAGACACGCCGACAGATGGATCGCAATTTGATGTTTTGTTTTCAGATGGGATGCAATTTAAAATTGGTAACTTAAATGTAACGGTTATTCATACGCCAGGTCATACACCTGATTGTGTGAGTTATCATATTGAAGATGCCATTTTTGTTGGAGATACCTTGTTTATGCCTTATGTTGGCACAGCAAGAACGGATTTTCCAGGCGGCGGCGCAGCAATTTTGTATCGCTCTATCCAAAAAATTTTATCACTACCAGATAACACGCGCATTTTTACTTGTCACGATTATCCACCAGAAGGGCAATTGCCTGCGTGGGAATCTACAGTAGCTCAGCAAAAGAAAAATAATAGCATGATTCATGCTGGCATAACGGAAAATGAATTTGTTAGAGCGCGTGATAAAAAAGATTTTAATAAGCCTGTTCCAAAGTTGGTATTGCCTTCTATTCAAATGAATTTACGTGCTGGAAAATGCGGCAATGTTGAATCAAATCAAGTGCACTATATTAAAATCCCCATTAATAAAATAAATTAACGCAGCTATGCAGAATATATTTTATTTAAGTAATGTCATCGTTGTTTTTGCCACGGCCATTGCGCTGATATTTTTTTTCAGTAAAAAAATGCGTTCATCATCTTATTGGCGTGCAACGGTAACCCCTTTGGCTTCTATCATTGGTAGTGGATTTTTAATTTCTGCGCCATTGCTTGTGTTGGCATCAGGTCAATGGGCGTTATTCATGATGATTTTTATTGTTGTTTTTGCTTATGCAATTGGTTCAAGTTTGCGTTTTAATATTCACTATGTAGAGCCTTTACTCAGCGAGGCGTCAGTTACATCGTGGAGTAAGCGAATTGAAACATTGGCTCGTTTTATTTTAGGCATCGCTTATATTATTTCCATTGCCTTTTATTTAAAATTTTTATCTGTTTTTGTTTTAGATGGTTTGGGTATTTCAAATTCGATTTATAAGAACATACTAACTACCGCATTGTTATTGCTTATTGGATTACTTGGTAAGTTTCGTGGATTTTCTATGCTTGAATTTTTGGAGACTTATTCAGTCGATGTGAAATTAGCGATTATATTTGCATTGTTAATGGCGTCTATATTTTATAATGGACATTTATTTTTAAAAGGGGATTGGGTATTAACCATCTCTTCACATGAATCAGGGTGGATTGCTTTTCGTAAAGTGTTGGGCATGGTGATTATTGTTCAGGGATTTGAAACATCGCGTTATATCGGAAATAAATACAGCGCTGCTTTGAGAATTAAAACGATGCGATATGCGCAATGGATTTCCGGTGCAATCTATATTTTATTTTTAGCGTTGGTAATGATTATTTTTAATCGTATTAATCACATCACAGACACAGCAATTATAGAACTATCTTATATTCTTGCGCCTGTTTTGGGGGTGTTGATTATTATTGCTGCCGTGATGAGTCAATTGAGCGCGGCTATTGCGGATACCGTTGGTAGTGGTGGGTTGTTGGCAGAAGCAACGCATCAAAAAGTATCAGTGAATGATAGTTATTTGTTTATTTCATCTGCAGCTATGGTGTTGATATGGACTACCAATATTTATCAAATTGTAAGTATCGCGTCAAAAGCTTTTGCAATATATTATGCATTTGAGATTATGCTTACCTTGCTAAATCTTAAAAAATTAACTCAAATTAAGCACCGAATACTCAAAACACTATTTTATACTTTTTTATTTATGATGATGGTGTCGGTTGTTATTTTAGGTATACCCGTTAAGTAACTTTTTTATGTGTTTTGTTTATCCAGTGCCCATTTGACATGTTCGCGCACAATATCAGACGAATGATTTTCTCGTGATTGCAAAGCAGAAATGATTCCCGGAGATTTTTCTGCATTACCCAATGCAATGGCGATATTGCGTAACCAACTTTCATATCCGGCGCGTCGCATCGCTGAGCCTGCTGTTTTTGTTAAAAAAGTATTTTCATCCCATGCAAATAATTCAATTAAGTCTGCATGCTTTAAATGATGTCGAGGTTGGAAATCTTTTTCTTGTGTGAATTTGGCAAATTTATTCCAAGGGCAAAATAATTGGCAATCATCGCAACCATAAATACGATTGCCCATTTGGGATCGTAATTCGGGATCAATTGAGCCTTTATGTTCAATGGTTAGGTATGAAATACATTTGCGCGCATCAATTTGGTACGGTGCTACAATCGCTTTGGTTGGACAAATGTCAATGCAGGTAGTGCAGCTGCCGCAATGCGTAGTGGGAAAGGGGTCATCAATTATCAAAGGTAAGTTTGTAAATAATTCGCCTAGAAAAAAATAAGACCCTGCTTGTTGGTTCATTAGCATGGTATTTTTTCCGATCCAGCCGATACCTGCTTTTTGTGCTAAATGACGTTCGAAAATGGGAGCGCTATCAGTGAAGGCGCGATAAATAAAATTTTCAGTCAGCATTTTATCATTTATTTTTTTAGCTAATTGCGTTAAGCGTTTTCGCAATACTTTATGGTAATCACGACCTAGGGCGTAACGTGAGATATAGGCCTTATTTTTTTGGGCTAGTATTTGTGTGCTTTGATGATCTTCAGCGAGATAATCCATGCGTACAGCAATAATGCGTGATATGCCTGGCACCAGTTTTTCAGGATTTTTACGTAAGTCGCGATTATTTTCCATATATCGCATTTCGCCATGATATTGCTTATTTAACCAGGCTTGTAATTTGTCATCAGCATCATCCGTTTCACAACTTGTGATGCCAATTTGCCCAAAACCCAACTCGAGCGACCATGCTTTGATCTGGGCTGTTAATTCTGTAAAATCAATCGAGTGAATAGACGGCATATGAGTACCCCCATTAATGAGCGCATTGTACCAGAATTTGGATTGGCAATTACTGTCACAACAATTTGTTCGGCGCGAGCGTGATGCCCATAAAGGTGATTTTGGACATGTGTTAGTCATCGGGGGTGATTTTGGTATGGGTGGGGCGGTTCATTTGGCTGCTGAAGCTGCGCTGTATGTAGGCGCCGGTTTGGTGAGTGTGGCAACCCACGCAGAGCATGTTACTTCTGTGACTGCGTCTTCTCCTGAAATAATGTGTCACGCTGTGAATCAGGCGGCTGATTTATTACCTTTACTGAAAAAAGCCACCGTGATTGTGCTTGGGCCTGGTTTGGGAAAAAGTGACTGGTCTCGCCGTTTATTCCAAGCAGCATTGCAAGCAACGCAGCCTAAAGTGGTAGATGCTGATGCATTGAATTTGTTGAGTGCGTCACCACAAAAGAATAATCATTGGATCTTAACGCCGCACGTCGGTGAAGCAGCGCGTTTATTGCATTGCACGGTTGAACAAGTACAATCAGATCGCGCTGTTGCTGTTGATAAGTTATGTGATCAATATGCTGGCGTGATTGTATTAAAAGGTGCTGGCACTTTGATTCAATTTGCAGATGAATTGCCTTTTATTTGTCATGCTGGAAATCCTGGTATGGCAACAGCAGGCATGGGCGATGTGCTTAGCGGTGTGATTGGTGGCTTATTGGCGCAGCACTTTTCATTATTATCTGCGGCAAAAACAGGTGTTTTATTGCATGCAATGGCGGGCGATCAAGCTGCTTACCAATTGGGCGAGCGTGGATTATTGGCAAGTGATTTAATGCCGTATCTTAGAAAGTTAGTTAACCCCAGCATATAATTTTTAGACGATAATCATGAAAACAATTTTATTGAATACACCGGAAGAAACGGAAAATACAGCGGCAAAATTGGCGCTGCAAATTCAGGCGCCGTGTCATATTTATTTAGAAGGTCAGTTGGGCGCAGGCAAAACCACTTTTGTAAAAGGTTTTTTACGGGGATGTGGCTATACCGGTTTGGTAAAAAGTCCAACGTATACCTTAGTTGAAACTTATGTTGTAAATGATGTTGTCATTTTGCATGCTGATTTGTATCGAATTAAAGATCCGTTTGAATTAGAAGAAATGGGTTTTCGTGATTATTTCAGCGCAAATACCATTGCGTTAATTGAATGGGCGTCACATGCTGCAGATTGGTTGCCAAAACCACAATTCTCATGGGCATTAAAAATCCCGTCGGATGGAAAGGGAAGAATTTTAGAGATGTGCGAGTAAGTTGTGATTAGGGAATGCTCATGAAACGATTTTTTCTATTGATTATATTATGGGGCACAGCATTATCACTGTTTGCAAAGCCGATTATTTTACACAATATGGTTACGCAAAACTTTTCTCATGATATGCGCACGACATTATATTTGTCATCTGCAACACAGTATCGCTTATTTGTATTAAGTCATCCTGATCGTTTTGTGTTGGATCTAAAAAATGTCAAAACGTTCAGGCGACTCATATTGCAAACACACAATAATGCAATGATTTCTGGTTTTAAATATGCGCTACACCATGATGGCATATTGCGTTTGGTTTTTGTGTTGCATTCAGGCGTGATTGCGCGCGTGATCAAATTACCGCCGGTATCACATCAACCCAGATTGCAAATTATTTTCTCTCGAAAAGAAAAAAAATCACGGATTTCTTGGTCTTTGCAAACACAAAAATACACACATCCTGTTGTGATTAATGAGCCAAACATAAAGCGTTATCGTGATGTGATTGTTGTCATTGATCCAGGTCATGGTGGAAAAGATCCTGGCGCAACTGGCATTGGGGGTACAAAAGAAAAAAATGTAGTGCTTTCTATTTCTAAAAAACTACAACAATGGATTGATAGTCAGCCAGGTTATAAAGCAATGTTAACACGTAAAGGTGATTATTATTTAACATTACGTCAACGACTACAAATTGCAAGAAAAGACCATGCTGATATGTTTATTGCAATTCATGCTGATAAATGGCGGAACACAAAAGCACGGGGTGTTTCTGTTTTTGCTTTGTCGCAGCGTGGTGCGACGAGCGAAGCAGCGCGTTGGTTAGCGACACGGGAAAATGCATCTGAATTAATGGGTGGGGTGCATTTGAATGATAAATCACATATGTTGAAATCAGTGCTTATTAATTTATCACAGTCGGCAACCATTCGTTCCAGCTTGGAAATGGGGGGTGATATTCTACAAAAAGTAAAACCCATTGCTAGATTGCATCATGATCGTGTTGAACAAGCGGCATTTGTCGTGTTGAAGTCACCCGACATTCCATCTTTGCTAGTTGAAACTGGCTTTTTATCAAATCCGCATGAAGAACGCCGCTTGAGAAGTATGGCTTATCAAAATGAATTAGCAGAATCATTAATGCGTGGCATTACAGAATATTTTGCGCATTATTCGCCGCGTGGGACATGGTTAAGTTATTGGCGACAACATCCAAATAAAAAAATAGCATGAGCGTAAAATGAGAATTCAAATCTTAGATTCAGTTTTAACGAATCAAATTGCAGCAGGCGAGGTTGTAGAAAGACCTGCTTCTGTTGTTAAAGAATTAATTGAAAATAGTTTGGATGCGAATGCAAAAAATATTATCGTTGAAATTCAAAATGGTGGGCAAACGTTTATTCGTATTAGAGATGATGGCGATGGTATTCATCCGGATGATTTAACCTTGGCGTTAAAGCGACATGCTACCAGTAAAATACAGTCTTATGATGATTTAATGCGCGTCATTAGCTTGGGTTTTCGTGGAGAGGCGTTGGCCAGTATTGCTTCTGTTTCTCGATTGAAAATGATTTCGGCAACAAAGCAAAGCGATTCTGGTTTTTGCATTAAAAATAATTGGCAAGGTGAATTGGATTCACCTATGCCTACTTCACATCCTGTGGGTACGACAGTTGAAGTGGCTGATTTGTTTTTTCAAACACCGGCGAGAAAAAAGTTTTTAAAAACAGAGCGCACCGAATTTCAGCATATTGAAACTATGATGCATCGATTGGCATTAAGCAAAATGGATGTGGGGTTTCAGTTAATACATAACGACAAAGAAATTTTTTCGGTTTATCCTGCAAAGCATATTGCAGATGAAGAAAAACGCATTGCTATTATTTTTGGAAGTGAATTTATGTTGCATGCATTACACATGGCGTATGTGCATGCTGGAATGCAACTAACTGGTTGGATTGCTGAGCCGCGTTATTCCCGCGGGCAGGCTGATATGCAGATGATTTATATCAATGGCCGTTTTGTGCGGGATAAGGTAATTACGCATGCAATACGTGAAGCTTATCGGGATGTGTTGTTTCATGGGCGCCATCCTGCTTTTTTATTATATCTTGAAATAGACCCTTTGATTGTTGATGTGAATGTGCATCCCAGTAAGCAAGCAGTGCGTTTTAAAGATTCGCAAACACTTTTTTCATTTGTAAAACGCGGCGTACAGGATGCTTTATCCAGTGTTCGGCCAGTTGAAAAAGCATCGCTTGATTTAATTTCAAATGAGCAGGCGCATGCTGATGTGATGCCGCTAAAGCAAACCAATATGGCGTTTCAGGTAGCGCAGCAAATTGAGGCTTGTAAAAGTTTGTATGTTGATTCGAGTCATATAAACCTAGAGGAAACTTACCCGCTTGGTTTTGCTGTTGCGCAACTGCACCAAACTTATATTGTTTCTCAGAATGAAAGCGGCATGATTTTAGTTGATATGCATGCAGCACATGAGCGTATTTTATATGAAAAAATGAAACAAAGTATTAAGCAAATAGTATTGCCAAAACAGCCTTTATTACTACCTGTTTCTTTGAATTTGTCGATATCTGAAATGCATGCTTATGAAAATCACGCTGCTTGGTTTGCTGAGGTGGGTTTTGTTATGGATTGCATAGGTAAGTATCAACTTCTCGTCCGTGAAACACCGGCGTTAATTAAAAGTAAAAATATTCAAACCGTGTTGCAAGATATTTTTTCTGACTTATTAATGCTTGAAAAAAGCACGCGTATAGAAAGTGATAAAAATGCATTTTTATCCAGTATTGCCTGTCATGCTGCATTGCGCGCGCCGCATGCATTAACCATTCCTGAAATGAATGCCATTTTACGTGATATGGAAAAAACAGAAAACAGTGGTTGTTGTAACCATGGTCGTCCGACTTGGAAGCAATTCACAATAAGCGAGCTAGATAAATTATTTTTTCGTGGTCGTTAAATAATATAATTCACTTGTTTTAATACTACAGTGTCCATCTTTTATTGTTTCTTTTTTTTCAAACCCCGAGTATTTTTTTTAAAAAAACAGCGCTATGCTTTTTTCATTGATTGCATCCTTTGGAGAAATAAATGAAAAAAATGATTGTGGGTATTTTTTTAATAACAGTATCTTTTTCAGCGTTAGCTGCAAATAATTGTAGCGTGATTGGTTTTCATGAGCCAGGCACGCATACTTATGATGGTCCCACTTGGTGTGAAAAAGTCAATTTCGATAATGTAATCGTTCGAGGGCCGCTGCAAGTCGACAGTTCTCGCATTGGGGGATTGGTTGATGTGAGTGGTCCTGTTACTGCATCTAAAAGCCAATTCAATTCGATTCAAATTGAAAATAATTTCACAGCAGAAAAAATCACACTCAACAATAATACAGAAGTAAAAGGAAATATTGTTTTTCTGGGCCCTAAGGGCACCGTTATGATAGATCCCACATCAAAAGTCATCGGTTCGATTATTAATGGCAACGTTAAAAAACCTTAATTTTTGAAGAAAGATCAATGAAAAATATAACGAAAAAAATAGTATTGAATGTTGAGAAGCGATTTGGTACGCCCACTTATTTATATGATACCAAAAATATCGCGGAAAAATATAAAGCCATCAGAAAATCATTGCATGATGAATGCGATATTCATTATTCAATGAAAGCCAATCCTTTGTTAGGACTTTGCCAGTATTTTTTTGTATTGGGTGCTCATTGCGAAGTTTCATCGAAAAATGAACTATTAACAGCGCTCAAATCAGGTTTTCATCCCAATCAAATTATTTTTGTTGGACCTGCGAAAACCAAAGAAGAGCTTAATTTGTGCATTAACAAAAAAATAAGAGCGATCGTATGTGAGTCTATTGATGAAGTTTTTTTTGTTGATTTTATAGCTGCACAATGTGGACATAATATATCAATTATGGTGCGTATCAATCCAGATTTTTATGTTGCAAAAGCACCCATTAAAATGAGTGGTGTGGCAACACAATTTGGAGTTGATTTAGAGCAGTTTATTCAGGCTTATCCTCAAATAGCTCAGTTGAAGCATGTCGTTGTTGAGGGTATACATGTTTATAATGCGAGTCGAGTATTGGATTGTTCCGCAATTATTAATAATGTTGAAAAGATATTATCGCTTGCAAGGCATCTTGAAAAATTATTTTGTATTCAATGGAAATTAATCGATATTGGTGGCGGGTTAGGGGTTCCTTATTTTGAAAATGAATCTGCAATTAATATTGAAAATTTGATTCCATCATTAAATAAATTATTTTCAGAATATAAAAAAGAAAATAGAAATGTAAAGTTCATTTTAGAACTTGGACGATATCTCATTGCTGAATCAGGGTGTTTAATTTCAAAAGTACATTCCGTTAAAAAAAGTCATGGAAAAAATTATGTATTGGTTGATGCAGGGATGCACTGTCATTTAGCTGTTTCTGGATTGGCATCATTTGTACATCGAAATTTCACTGCAAAAGTGTTCCATAAAAATAAAGCAATTCCTTCTGATGAGAAAAAACCTTATCAAGTTGCAGGGCCATTATGCACGCCAGGTGATATTTTGCTTCGAGATTTTCGCAGTGATGCTTTTTCTCCAGGTGATTGCCTAGTAATTTTTAATGCTGGTGCTTATGGGCTTTCAGCATCACCAGGTAAGTTTTTAAGTCATGGTTCTCCTGCGGAAATTATTTTTCATGAAGATCAGTTTTTTTTAGCGAGAGAAAGAGAAACGCTTAGTGATATTTTGTCATGCCAAAAAAATTTAATTGAAAACTTTTAAAGGAGAGACTAATGCAACAAACTGAAGCTTTAGTAAAAAAAGCACTTGCAGAATCACTGAATTTCTCTGACATAGCCTCAATAAAAACTGATGATCACTTGCGTGATGATTTGCAAATGGATTCAATGAGCTCATTAATGTTTTTAATGAAGCTAGAAGAAAATATTGAAGGGTTTTTTGTAGATCCAGAAACATTGCAGATGCGAGATTTAGAAACGGTCTCATCTGTTGTGAATTATATCAATATACAAATGATTTCAAAGGATGCGCATGTACATTAATTATTGTATTTATCAAAATAGGAGTTTAAATAAAATAAAAGAAAATACAGTTAAAGAAAGAGCGCAACAATATTTTTTAGATTTGTATACGCAATATCAAATGCCTTGTCATATGGATTTCACTGATTTGGTCTCTAATTATGAAAAATTGTGGATGCGCTGCTTTGCTTCTAAAAAAATAAAAAATTGTTTAAAAGAAGCCAGCTATATTTTATTTCCATCATGGGGAGTTGTTTTAGATAGTGATTTTGCAGTTCCTGAATTATATTTCAAAGAAAAATTTGAATGGAGCGCATCTATCTTAGACATCAGGGATTGTGGAAGGCTATGTGTTTTTTATGCGGTTCATTTGTTGTTGGCAATGCAATCAAGTGAGGATCTTTTTCGAGGTATCTGTTGTACAGTTGAAGATAGATTGCCTATTGCACATAAAAAAAACAGTGCTGTTTATCCTGAAATTGATTATGCAGGTTTTTTATCTTTATCAAATCAAGTAAATAATGATACGCGATTCAAAATACAATTTTGTGATATATTTAATCATCGAAATAAATTAGATATTTCGGCAGTATTTGAGTTTTGCGTTGAAGCCGTCATCGAGTCGTTCAATCTTTCGGCACATTCATATGTGATTTATATTAATAATGTGCGCATAGAAAAAAAGCATTATCCTGTTTTTACTATTTTTTATCCGACGAGTTCTGGGTTTTTATATTACGCAGTTAATTCTATTTTAAATAATTTATCGCTCGAGCATGCTGAGTATATTGTATTTATGGATATCGATATTTTAATGGCATTAACGGGTGTTTTGTTAATTCAAAAAGTGGGATAGTCAATGAAAAATCATGCCTATTTTGAAAGTCAGGTTTATAAAAAAATCAATTGGTCTGAATTATTTGATTCAGCATCAATAGCTGCATCATCTGATAAAAAAATATTTGGAATAGCCAATAAAAATAATTTTGCAATGATCAGTCAATCTGCATTATTAAAAAACAATGCATCAGTTTGTTTTGAAAACAATCATATTCAAATTTTGAATAATATCAATCAAAAATATAAAAATCCATCCTTTCAAATTGATCGTATTTTTATTATTGATATGCGGTTTGAAAAAACAAATTCAGTTGCGCATCCCGGTTTATACATGAATTTTAATAATCAACTGATGTATCAGATTTATCATGCCTGTCAAACCATTTTTTTTTATACGACTGAGCATTTGTCATCTCGAAAATATGGCGATATGCAACTTTCAAGAATTGATACCATTCGTTCTGATCTTGCTGAAATTATTATTTCATTTTCACGTATCCATTCTTTTATTTTAAAATTAACCTCATTATCTCAGATTAATTTTTTAATTTTTGAATTCCAGTCAATTTTAAAAAAATTATCTAAATTAGGTGGTGCAAGAGCTGTCTTGTCTGGAAATTCAGTTAATCTTCTTTATCACTTAAATTTATACAAAAAATTTATTGAGGAGTGATGTAATGCATTGTGATTATCTTGATCCAACTGCGCGATATGGCGAATTATTTTCTGAATATGCGAATCAATTTAGAAAAATTGCATTTGAAGTTGATCATGATCCACGCTGCATTGAAAATTACATCCATTTGCCATCAATTGATTTTTTAATTTCAGATCAAACAAGCACAGCGCTTGAACGAACAAAATATTTAGAAGCATTGTCATATGGTGATCCGGGTGTTTTGCTGGCATCGCCTGGGCCATCGCTTTCAGGTTTAATGATACGTGAACTGGGTTTGCCTGAGCAGGTCGATTTCTTTTATAAGGAAATAAAAGAAAAAAGAATGCGAACTTTTTTTGCATTAACTGAACCAAAAAAAGGATCAGATGCAAGTAACATTACTACAAAAGTAACTAAAAAAAATAATTCAAGTAAGTATTATTTAAATGGAATAAAAGCATTTTTTGGAAATGGCATCGTTGGTGAAATGGGGATTGTGTTAGCACGATTATCAGATAGCCCGGTTGGCATTCGCGCTATATTAATAACACCTTCCATTATGAATCACACGGTAAAAAAATCAGTGCTACCTATGTTTTGTTTGCGTGGCGCACAAATATCAATTATGCAGTTTGATGAAACTGAAATTTCGCAAGATGATATTTTGGGGAACCATTTATCAGCTTGTCAGAACGGATTGCTGAGTATTATCAAAGTGTTTAATCGATTGCGTACAGGTGTTGGGGCATTGGCTATTGGTCAAGCACAAGCAGTTTATGACATTTGTTATTGTGTTTATGAAAAAAAATCATCAGTTGTCAATTCAGTTTTTGCAAAATTAAACATGCTATTGGTTTCTGCTAGGGCATTGTTACATGAAGCAGCTACAAAGGTAGAAGATAATCCTTATGATAGCCATTCCGTTTCAATAGCTAAAATCAATGCAACCCGTGTTGCAGAGCAAGTGATAGAGACTTGTATTGAGCAAGCATCACTCACAGATTTAATTGAAAACCCATGGTTATTAAAAGCAGCCCGTGATGTCTATTGTTGGGAGTATATGGAAGGCACTTCAGCAATTCAAAAAATGCAAATAAAGAAAAAAAGGGGGTTGTATGAGTAATATACGTTATTTGGTACAACATCATTTAATCAATGCAGTTTATAAAAATCCAGAAAAAATTGCGCTTATTATTGATGATAAAAGTTATTCCTATAAAACAATTTACAGAGATTGTTTGATTTTTAGAGCGCATTTTATTTCCAAAGCAATAGCGCGTGGTGACCGTATTATTATTCGATCAGGGAGTGCTTATTTAACGGTTATTGCTTTTTGGTCATCGTTAATGTGCGACGCCGTTCCTTGTATTGTTGATCCAGAAATAGCAAGTTCTGCGTTTGAAAAAATAAATACTAATATAGATCCATTTCTGATTATTACTCACGAATCAATAATACAGAATGAAAAAATATTGGATAATAACAATGTGTTTTTTAAAAATACTGAAAATGACTTGGCAATGATTATGCATACCTCTGGCAGCACAGGAGATGCGAAAGGTGTTATGTTATCTCATCGTAATGTCATGGCTGCAATTGAGTCAATTCGCTTTTATTTGGGATTAAATGAAAAAGACGTTATTTTATCTGTATTGCCAATGCACTTTGATTATGGTTTGTATCAGATGTTATTGGCATTCAGTTTGGGTGCTACTTTAGTTTTAGAAAAAAATGCACTTTTTCCAAATTTTATAGCAAATCGCATTCAACAATATCAAGTCACTGTTTTGCCTTGCGTGCCTTTATTGGTTCAAATTTTTTATATCGCTTTTAAAAAATATCAATATGATTTTGATTCAATAAGAATAGTAACCAATACGGGAGAAAATTTATCTCTAGGGCATATTCATAAATTAAAACAATTGTTTCCAAAATCTGAGATATTTTCAATGTATGGTTTAACAGAGTGCAAACGTTGCAGTTATGTTCCACCTGATAACTTAGCTGAAAAAAGTAGCTCGATTGGTATGCCAATGCCAAACATTGAGATGTGGGTTCAAGATGAAAAAGGCAATACTTTAGGCGCTAATCTTGAGGGGGAGTTGGTTGTTTCTGGGCCAACTGTGATGCAAGGCTATTGGAAAAATAAATTAGCAACAGAGAAAAAAATACATTTTTTTGGTGATAAACGAATTTTATTAACTGGGGATCGTGCGGTAATGGATGAAGATGGTTTCTTTTATTTTAAAGGACGGCGTGATCTTATCTTTAAATTTAAAGGTGCAAAATTTAATACACAAGAATATGTTTTAAAGGTTTTATCTTTATCTGAGGTAGATCGTTGTTATATTTTTTTGGATAAAACCAATTTGTCCGAATCTAAGTTAATTGTATGTGTTGAATTAGCGGGTGTTAAAAAAAATTATGATAGCCTTAGAAAATTAATTTATGCTTTTTTTCCATCAACACAAAAACCCACTTTTATTTATTTTTTTAATCAATTCCCTGCTTTGTCGAATGGAAAGTTAGATAAGTGTCAATTAGAAGAGATAGCTAAAATGGAAGCGCAATGTATTTAAATCATATCACTTATGCTTTATCTGATCAGCCTTCTGATTTATCTACGCTTTGTGAGCGAGGTGAGTTTTCTAAAAATGAAGCGCTTTTTTTTGAAAAAATGATGGGGTTGAAATATATTTCGAGAATGGCTCATGTTTCTACTTTAGCGTTAATTGAAAAAACCCTTTCTCGTTTTTTTTCTGAAAGTCAGGTTAATAAAAAATCAGTCAAATATTTTTTATTTGCACACACATCCGATTGTGTTGCACCATTTGAAATAAATATAACAAAGAAATTACTAGACGATTTTGAGTTAGATCATGCAATTTCATTTTCTGCAACTATAAACAAATGTGCTACGATTTTTCACCTATTAAAAATTTCAAAATCTTTATTTACTAATCTGCAAAAAAATGAGCAAATCATATTATTGATTGCGGATAGCACTTTTACGAAAATACTGAGAACCATTCCTGGTTCAACAGTATTGGGTGATGCGGCAACCGTACTTTTATTAAGTAAGCAAGAAAATCAAAGTCAATTTATTGATGCGTTGATTGAAACAGATGGGCGATTTGCGTCAGGTAATTTTGCTTCTCATAAAGAGCAGTTACTGTTCCAATCAATTTATGTTCAGAAGTTAGGTGAAATTATTCTTTCCATTGTTAATCGAAATTCGCTATCTATTGAGCAAATAAAATATATATTCCCTCACAATGTTAACTTGCTTTCATGGTATCAAGTAGCTGCTGCGATTCATATGCCCATTGAAAAAATTTACTTGAAAAATATTTCAAAAACAGGGCATTGCTTTGGTTCAGATCCATTTATTAATTTGAAAGATGGTATTTCTGCAGGATTGATATCACCTGGTGATTATTATCTATTAGTGACAGTTGGTTTGGGTGCAACATTTTCTGCTATTTTATTTCAATATTAAGGGTGAAACAGATGAATTTTATTAAAGAGATTCTTTCTTTTCGCGATTCAAGAAAGCAAGCTTTGATGATTAATAATCAGTCTTATTCTTACATTGACTTTATTAAAGAATCTCTTCTTCTCGGAAATCAATTTTCACAATACCATCAATTTAATCATGTTTGCGCTATTTTATCTGAAAAAACAATCTTGCTTTATGAGGCAATGTTGGCTTGCTTTTTTTCAAAAACAGTTTATATGCCGATTAATATTACTTCTGCTTTAGATCGAAATAGTCATATCTTGAAAACAGTCAATCCTGATTTTATTTATATAGGTGATTGTGATTCAGATACTGTTATTTTTTTATTATCGTTTATTGAAAATAAAAATGTTCTTGTTTCAAATGTCAGTCTTGTTAATAAGATTAAAAAAACAGATATTAAAAATAATATTATTTTTATTGGCGATGTTGATAATAGTGTGATGAAAAAAAATAACAATGAGACTGCTTATTTGTTTTTTACTTCTGGGTCAACTGGATCTCCAAAAGGTGTTCCGATTTCTTTTGATAATTTGAATGCCTATCTTTTCTCTATGCAAAGTTATTATCAGTTTGATCATCATGATAAGTTTATTCAGTTATCAGATATTGCATTTGATTTGTCGATACATGAAATATTAATGACTTTTATAAACCATGCAACCTTGTTTGTTTATAATGAACGTACTGAAATCAGCATGGCGCACTTTATTCAAAAATACCAGATTACACAATGTGTTTTAGTACCGTCAAGTATGCCAATTGTGGTTGAATGTTGTCGTTACTTTAATATTTCGCTAACTTCTTTGAAAAAAACAATTGGTTGTGGGGAAATTTTCCCAATTATTTATGCAAAAATGTGGGAAAGTGTTGCGCCACAATCAAGTATTTATAACTCATATGGTCCAACAGAGACAACAGTCGCCTGTTCTGTTCATCAGTATAATTCAAGTTATGATTATCAATCATTGGTTGCATTACCGATTGGATATCCATTTCCGAGCGTCAATTTTTCCATCTCAAAATCAGGTGAATTGATTATTTCTGGAAAGCAGGTTGCAAAACAGTATTGGTCATCTACTGAAAAAATAAGTTCATTTTATTGGGATGAAAAAAAAGAATCCTATTTTTATCTAACAGGAGATCATGTTTCGTTTGATCAACAATGGGGTTATCTTTTTCATGCGCGTTTTGATGATCAATGGCAAGTAAAAGGCTATCGTATTGAAAAGTCAGAAGTAGAATCTGCATTGCGCAGTATTTTTGGTAGGGTTGATATTTTTGTTATTGCAAATTATAGTGAATCAAAGTTAATTGATTCATTGATTGTATTTTCAACTGTAAGATTAGATCTGGCTGCAAAAAGACCTCAGTTGTTGAAACTGTTACCTGGAGCTGCTATTCCAGCGCAATCCATTCAAATACCTTCTGTGCCACATTTATCAAATGGTAAAATTGATTATCATGCTTTGTCGGCTTACTTTAATAAAAGACGGATATTTTATATTTCACAGAGCTTGTTTTCAGATCCAGGAATTTATAATGAAAAATTGAGCGTTTTTTCAAAAGATATAGTTATTTTAGTTGAAGAAGTGAATGCCTTATTTTTACATTATGCAGATGAAAAGTTATTTTCTTGTCAGATTGATAAAAATAGATATGATGAACTTAATTTGCGTTATGTTGATTTAATCATTAAAAAAATATTACAAAAAAATATAGCGTTGCTTTCTCAAAATAGAGCTATTGAAGATAGGATTTTAGGTGTTTGTCGAGATACTGCCTTGTTGTGTTGTTCAATTCTACGTTCACGGGGAATTCCAGCTCGATTGCGATCAGGTTTTGTTTCTTATTTTATTCCTGGGTTATTTTTAGATGGATTTTGTTTGGAATATTTTGATGAAAAATCGTTGAGATGGAAAAGGGTTGATACACGAACAACTTCACTGCATTGTGATTATCATCAAATTAAAATTGATTTTGATTTATTTGATTTACCAGAAGATAAATTCATTTCATCAGCAAAAGCCTGGCAGCTTTGTCGATCTGGAAAAGCAAATCCCAATCGTTTTGGATCACGTTTTCATAAAGGACTCATTTATATCCGCAATCGATTAATTCAGGACTTGGCTTTATGTAATAAAAAAGAAACCTTAATTTGGGATTTATGGGGTGGTATGTTTGATTCAATTGATATTAACTTAGATTTGTATGATTCTTTGGCTGATTTATTAATTGAATATCCCTATGATATTGATGCATTAATTGCATTTTATAATTCAAATTCATTATTGCAAGTTCCAGATGCCATCTTAATGGATAATCCTTTTTTAAATGAGAAAATGGTGCAGTTACGAGGCGATGTATGTTGCATTTAAATCAACTGGCAGTTTTAGTTCCAGAAAAACGCGTCTCAATTACAACTTTACAAGAAGAAACGCAATTGCCATCAGTGATGCTTTCAATTTATCGCACAATATATGGTTTGCGTACTGTGCCTATATGGGATAGTTCTACGGAGTCATTATTATCAGCGGTATTTGAAAAATTATTAAAAAAAATGCATTCGGTTAATTCGGTTAATTCGGTTAAGTATCTCATTCATGTTCATACAGCAAAATGGTTGTTTCCATTTGGTGACCATGTGCTCTCTCGTCTCAAAAAAAAGTGGGGGTTTGATTTGGCGATGTCATGGGGGTCAACGCAATATAAATGCGTCTCTTTTTTTAACACATTGGCAATATTAGATCTATTATTAAAAAACAATAAAAATGCTGCTGCAATTATTTTAACCGGAGAAGTTGCCTTTACATCAAAGCTGCGCGTTGTACCCAGATCAACCATAGTAGGGGATGCAGCAACAGCTGCTTTGTTTTCTACTTCTGGAGAAGATCATGCTTTGTTGAGTGTCTCAAATAAATTATTATCTGGGTATGCAAAAGGCATCTATTTGTCTGATGCGGCACTCGCCAATTTTGATTTGCATTTTATCAAAGAGATGGTTGAAGTTATTAATCAAGCGCTATTAAAATCGTCTATTTCAATTAAAGAAATTAATTTAATATTGCCACACAATGTCAATATACCAACATGGAAAAAAATAGCAGACGCATTGCGTTTTCCAATTGAAAAAGTGTATTTGAAAAATGTTTCTGAATTCGGACATTGTTTTTGCTCTGATCACTTAATTAATTTGCAGTCTGTTTTGTCTGAACATCTGCTGAAGAAGAACGATTATTATTTAATGGCTGGCTGTGGATTGGGTTTTTATTTATCTGCTGCCGTTTTTCGTTATTAGTTGAGTTTGTTATGTATTTGAATAGTATAGTTTCATATCAAGCAGCTGATTATACAATGCAAGAGCCGCGGTCTGATTTTATTGAATACTGTAATGATTTACACCGCGTTAGCGGTGGTTTTTTTCACCCTTCTTTCTTGAAAAATAAGGCGGGCTTTTCATTCTCTGAATTGTTTGATGCACTGGCTTTTTATTATCCGACTGTGTTGACTGATTGTAGAAGCGCAGATTATAGTATCGTTGTTCATGCTGCTGCTGAGTATGATCCTTTATACTCACATATTCACCCTTATTTAGCGCAACAATATGCTATTCATTGTGATAGTGTGGATATTGCAGAGCAGGGTATATTGTCGGTTGTAACCGCATTACATTTATTGAATGCATTTTTTGAAAGTAAAAAAATACATCGGGCAATGATACTTGGATTTGATCAGTGTTGCCTACCTGTTACCTGTCATGCTCAGCCGATTTTACCAGCGCTCAATGGTGTTGCTTTATTATCGCTTTCGCGTGTTTTTAATGTTGATACTGTAAATTTAAAATGCTTGCACGCAGAGATGGTGATTATTACTGATTTTGAGACTCATATTGCGCAGTTTGTATTGCAATTGCAGCAACAATATCAAACTGTGCAGCATGTGGAAATATTTTGTTATTTTCTAACTACATCTCCTGGTGAGAAAAACAGTTTTCAAATTTTATCCGGTTTGAAGTTGCTGAAACATAAATTGAATTATGGCGTTACCTCTTTATTTCTTTTTTTAGATCAATTGCAGAAAGCGGCTATGTTACATGCATCTGGAACAGTTTATGCTTTATTCATTGAAGATGCGCAGATGGGTGAACAAGGTTTAGTTGTGTTTAAAAAAGAGTGATTTTGTATGCCACTTACTTTTATTTTAGGCGTGCAGTGGATAGCTGGTAAATAGCCAGTAATAACACAACAGTAAAGAAAACGGATAAAACAGCAGTAAATGAGATAATCGATTGTAGCGGAAGATATCCCATAATGATTACGCCAATCATCGCTGATCCCATGTTAATAAATGACATGACACTCGATGCGCTTGCGCGATCTGAAATGGCAGTTGATGCAAAAATAGAAGCTGATGGAAATAACAACCCTGAGGTTAAATACAAAAAAGTAGTGATCGCAAAAAATAACAGTGAATAATTGAAACTGAATATCGTCATAAACGATAACATAACCAGTCCAAAAAATACGAGAACAAATCCTGTAATCAATACATTTTTTTCATGATATTTTTTGATTAAATAGGCACTTAAAATACCGCTCGTTAACATACCAGTCATATTTAATATATTCCAATAGCCGTATTGGCTGGGAGATAAATGCAAAATGGTTTGTGTATAAATGGGTGCGGATGCGGAATAGCCATAAGTGAATACAGATACAAACCCAATAACCAATGAAAATACAACGAGTTTTGGATTTTTAAATGCAGTGAGGTAATGTTCTAAAATTATTTTTGGATGAATCGCTTTGGGTGATTTCAGTGTTTCTGGAAATGCAAATGTGCAGCAATACATTATGATTCCATGAACTAAGAGCAATAAAAAACAATCCTGCCATTTAAAATATTGCGTGATTAAACTACCTAATAAAACGGCCAAACCAATTCCAGTGGTAAATGAAATAATGGATAATGACATGGCATGCTTAGCGCGATCTGATGGCAATAATTCATTGATCAACATAAACGTACAAGATAATCCACTGGCTGCACCCAATGCGGTGACCAATCTACCTGTGATGAGCAATGAAAAACTATTGATGTAAGTTGAAGTAATGCAAATTAAAATCCCAATTAAATTAATAAACAATCCTGTGCGTAAGGCTTTTAATCGGCCATAACGATTGGCAATGGGTGCATAAATTAATTGCCCGATGACATACCCTAATAAAAAGATGGATACGATCCATTCCACTGATCCCTTCGATAATGAAAAAAAAGATTGAATGTGTGGCAAAGCGGGCGTGATGATGGCAGCAGAAACAGAGGCGATGCAGATATATGATAGTAATAAGGCTGTTTTGAATGAATTGATCATGTGTGTCCCACTTTCAATTGAAATAACATGATCATAACGCTTTGTTCAAGATTGAACAATATGCTTTTGTACTATCGCTTAATAATCCGGCACGATTAGCAAGCATAAAATAGCGGTATTTTTTTATAAATACCGCAGATTAATCACAGGTCTTAAAATGGATCCTTAGCGAATCTGTCATGATCTTCGTGACTTAAACTATCGCTTTTTTCTATTTCTAAAGAAACCCCATTCGCTTTAAAAACCTATAAAGTCACCATCGAAAAGCTTGAAGTATCGCCTTCTGCTTTTGCAACAGGCTTGGATTTAGGCGTGAATAAACAGGGTGATCTTAAGGTATCACAGGTTGCGCGACTGCTGTCTGTTGACAAACGATCAAGCCATCTTGAAAATAAAGGTTCAAGATGAATTCTTTCAGCTTTTTTTTGTTCCATTTTTATAAAGCAAATGCGTTTTTTACTTTGATCAAGTTGCCAAAAATAATCCTGTTGCTCTGGGTCATCATCGATGTGAATAATCAAGCTATTTTCTTGCTCAAATTTTTTCTGTAGAAAACTGAGCTTGTCTTTTACTTCAGGTGGTGTTTTAGTGCGTTGATATGCGCCACTTTCATCTGTAATGGGTGCGCCCAAACAAAAAATATCATCCGAATGAATGGTTATTTCCAAGTTGAGCGTTTGTCTTATTTTTTCAATGAATAGGCTCACAATATTAAAGACCTTCATTTGATTGATTTGATTTCCAAACTTTTCTAACGCTTGATCCGGCATTCTGTGTGTTGTGATTCCAATTCGTAACTGAATGGGTTTTTGCTCAGTTTGTTGGCGTAGCACATTCAATGTATTTATTTGTCTTATCATTAATGAAATTAACTCAAATATAAAGGGATTAAAAAACTGGCTGCTTTGTTCCAACTGCATATGCGATGCATAATTTTCAAGTGCTTTTTGATTTTGTCTTGAAAAAATTTGTCTGTGAAATAAAATCGTCTTATCAATATCAAAGGAAAGATAAATAACAGGGTTATTATTTCCTTCTGAAAATTCGGCAATTGATTGGACAGTGGATTCAAGATTTTCAAGGTGAAATTGACCATTAATTTCAGCATGAATGGCTATATTTGGAATTGAATATTCTTGAGCTTCTCGGTGAAATCCACTGTTTTCTTGCAAAAGAAGTAAGTGATTTGGGTATATATGAATTAATTGAGACAAGCTGTATGCATCGAAAACACCTTCAATTTCTTTGATCGAGTTTTCAAATCCTTTGTCTTTAAAAAGCGCCAACAATGTAATTTTTATTTTCTCAATCTGTGTATTCATTTCAACATGCTGAAAATAGCTTCTTCTTTTATTTTCTCGATCAAAAATGATGAATTTTATTTTTCCATTGAAGGATGAGAGTGCTTTTAAAAAGCTTTCTAAAATACGCATCAGTTCATGGGAAGGTCGCAACTCAAACCATTCTCTTGGATTGATGTCACTGCTTAATTTTTCCGCATGGAAGAAAAATTCCATGGTGGCGCTCATTTCAACCAGTATAACAGGTTCGCTATCAATACAGGCTGAGAGGGGAAATCTCGTTTGAGTAGTCTTGGGTTTTTCTTCAATGTATTTTTGAAACTCAGTTCCGCCAACGATTTGCTGTTTATGTAACTGATCTAGTTTGATGTGACCAATATAACACCGTGCAACTAAAAAAAACTGCTCTTCAAGCGCTTCTTTTAATTTTGGATGGGCTGATTTTTCTATTAGATAATCTAATGTTGCTAGTAACAGAGATAATTCTGCACTGATAAGCGAATAACTTTCTGCTGTTTTTAAGCACCAATCTAAATCACTAATAAAATTTATAAAATCAAATTTTTTAACGGAGAGCATAGAGAATGCGCTTTCTGGACAAGACAGCAGCTCAAGTGAATTCGAACAGTGGTTTTGATATGTTTTCAATTTGTCTGTCGTCATCATTTTTTGATGATCTAGATGGGGAAGTAGTTTTTTAAAAATTATTCCCTCTCTTTCATTAGATAACCAAGTATCTCGAATAAAACACAATGCTAAATCTCTTGATTTATCGCGGATACCCGAATATAGCCGAATTGGCAGATCTATGCCGCGCCTTGGATTCTCGCTTAAGCTTAATTTTAACTGTACTTCTGTAATTTCATTGGTTGTTAAAAAATCAGCATGACTGCAATCTAATAATTTTTTTTGAGGTGAAACTGGTAATTGAAATGGATTGGTTGTTCCGTAAACACGCAAAGTTTTTTTTGGTTCAATTTTTGATAAAAAGCGTTGAGCTGATAAGTTAATGACATTTTTATTTTTTTTTAAAAAATCAACTAATACATTTTTTGGTTGTGCGGCTAATTCACCTTCTACTTCATCTAACTCATTTTCTTTTCCACATCGAAAAACAGTTTTTTCATAATCAGTTAACTCACTAGTAACCGCAGAGTGTAATGCGGGTACTGGATATAAACGTTTTCCCGCAGAGATGCTCCACACAACTGTGTCTCTTGTTGCGCCTTCATTTCTCACGCCAGAATGAATGCCATTAATATTAAAAATAAAGAGAGTTCCAGCAGGCCCGCTACATTCAAATGGCTCAGGTAGCTGCGCAATTTCATTATCTGTGTATAGCGTGTCTCGACTAGAGTGAATTTCCCAATCAATCGTATGTGTTCCGGGCCAATAGCGCATGCCTTGCCCCCCTTTTTCTACATCGGTTAGCAGTAGCATTACTTTGTATTCTTTTCCATGACCATCATTATGCGGTTGAAATGCGCGATATTTTTTTGGCGCTGTTGGGTAAATACGATAAGCGCGTATTGATGAAAGCGTGGTGTCATGACCCCACGCATAAGCACCAAGTGTCGTAATAAAAGGGTGGGTAACTGCTTGGCATATCGTTTTTGAATCTGTTAAATAGGTTTCTTCAACAGTACCGCCAAACTGAATATGGTTGTGAACATCAGGCATTTTTTTGCTGCACCATCCATCAAAATCTGCTTGCATTTGGTGAAGCGCATCACCTGAAAAAAATGCTGGCAAAGCAATAATACCATTTTGATCTAATAGTGTAGCCATATCTTTAAAATCATCACCAAGTTCACTTAATAGGGTTTCTTGAAATTTTAAATCAGGCTTGCAGTATACGTCGCGGTAATGCATCTCTTCTGTTGTTAATGTTTTTCTTGACATAAATTTCTCCTCTATTAAAAATGGATTGTTGTATAATTCTTCAAGGGTGCATCCGAATAATTCAAAAGTCAGTTTTGCTCCAAGTACATTGCTTGGAATGGAGTGTACTAATGCACTCATTATTCTGAATGACTCCGTTTTTTCCTGCATAGTCTTGGTAAATTCAATTGCTTTACTGCAAAAATCCGCAATGATTTTTTTATCAAGATCAGGGCGAGATAAGCAAAACAACTGTCTTCTCACTGCTGTATCTTCATTTATTTTCTGAGTATTTGTTTCTAACAGGTCTTGTATAAATTGCTTTGAATTTCCGGCATATTTATGCAACCCAATATTGCCTGTCAGTCTTTTTAATGCGGTTCTAAAAGCAGCATATCCACATAAAGCATCACCGATTTTGATCATTGGGATTTTTTTTAATAATGCGCTCTCACAATCACCAGTCTCTTTTGGAATTTTAAACTGCAGATTTACAATGGTGATTACAAATCGTGAGAGTTGAAATTCAGATCGAGATAAATCCGCAGGGTAAATTGTTTTTTCAACTTGGGTTTTAGCATCTACAAAGGTTAAAGGAGAAACTAATTTATATAGCTCAAGTGTTTTCAAAAATAAATTAGAGTAGATAATGTTTTTTTTTGACTTTATTGAAATTGTTTTATATGTGCTACAAAAAATTAAATAGGATTGCTTTAGCTGAATTTGAAATTCACTATGTTCTGAAGTGTAGACAAGCTTATTATGCGCTCCAATGTATTTTTCTCCATAAAAAGCAGCGTTGAGTAATATGGGGTGATGATTTTGCGATCCAAATGTAGCTTGATAAAATGCCCGATGATCATGAATTTGTGTATTACTATCTATCTGAAGATGCGAGCTATCATTATTTCGTACGATAACCTGAATCTTCATGATATCAGGCACATTGTTAACACCGGTCAAGTTAACCAAATATTCCTTTACTGCTTGATATTCTTTACTTTCGTTAAGTGATTCATAGAAATCGTCTAATTGAATGTTATCTAATTTTTCTTTTTGTAATCTATTTTGTACTGCGTTTAAAAAAGCTTCCTTTGCTAAATGGTAGCTCGCATGATTAAAATTAGAAAAATGCCAGTCGGGCACTAAAAATACAGATAAGGTAAATATAGGCGGTGTGTCTTGAAAATAGACGGCTGAGTTATCGATGTGTTTTTTAAGTATGGCAATATTGCTTATTTCACTTAAAACATCGGCATTAAATGAGCAACCATTTTGGGTGCTATACAATGTGATACTGACTCTGTTTTTTCTCATATGCTTTTACAAAAATAGAATTGGATGTGATAACAGACTGCCGTGTCAGCTCGTTACTTGTGATAGAAATGGCTTGCCTTATTTTATCTATCTGAACATTGCGGAAGCATCTTAGAGGAATTCTTTTTAAAAAATATCAGGAAAAACCTGATTTTTTTACCTATTCCATTGTGGACGTATTTTCTAATCTGTACATTTTGGATTGTTGTTGCGGAACCTGCGAGCTCTTTAACTGCGGTCTGTTGAGCATAAAATAGTTTTATCAATGCGATCTTGAGAAAAAAAATATATAATAGTTGCGAAGTATTTTATTGGCGTAACTAACTGGGAAACTCAGGGGAGTTGCCGTATTTTGATAGAAAAATTATTAAATTTAGATAAAAAAATTGCTGTTTTCGCAAAAGATAAAAATTTAAAGTATTTGTTTGTGAATGAAGCAGGCGCTGAATTGGCTGGGTTAGATTCACCCAATCAAATTGCGGGCAAAACAGATTATGATTTCGTTTGGAAACCACAGGCAACGCTTTATAGGCATGGTGATGCACAAGTGATGACGGGTGCTATTTTTGTTAATAAGCAAGAACCAAGAACGCAGTGTAATGGAATGGCTAATGTGTTACATACCAAAACAATTTTGCGAGACAGAAATGAAAAAGTGATTGGAATAGCGGGAACCGCGATTGAGTTAACGGGTTATTCTGTAACAAAGAACCATGGTTATCTTGATCCAATAAAAAATATTTTTTATCTAGGCCCTGAATTTTCAAATGAACATTTTACACAACGTGAATTTGAAATATTTAAATATATTTTGCTTGGAAAACAGGTTGGAGAAATCGCGCTGGCTCTTTCTCGTTCTAGCAAAACGATTGAAAGTCATATCAAGAGTATTGTGAATAAATTACAATGCAGACATAAATCTGAAATTGTGCCAACAGCTATTAAATTTGGCTTAACGTATGTGCTAGAAAATATCTCCATAATTGAAAATACAAAAAATTAGGTTGCTTCTGATCTCCTTGTTAAGGTACTTCAAGCCTCATAAAAATGAGTCTCGATTTAAAAAATATTTTATATTTAAAAATTAAAAGAATTTAAAAGTAGTTAAAAACAGACGGTGTAACTGCTTGAAAAGATGGCTCCCCGGGCCGGACTCGAACCAGCGACCAAGTGATTAACAGTTGGTCGGTGGAGAAAGAGGGCTTTGGTTGAAATGATGCAAATTGTTTTATTTCAATGAGTTATAACTTTTCAGAGTAACTTCTCAATAACCCGGGGCAACACCCAATTTCTAACTTGTTGATTTTGCATTTGATGTGATATCGTTCTGTCCATGAAAACATGGACGCAAAAAATACCACTTATTATGGAGCGCGATCGGAC
>Ga0210006_1000105_pt1 | contig 69428 bp, 59 predicted proteins | sample CryGey02umfilter_2_FD_185452 | JGI IMG/M metagenome (GOLD analysis project Ga0210006, IMG submission 185452) | Groundwater microbial communities from aquifer in Utah, USA - Crystal Geyser 4/10/14 0.2 um filter (SPAdes) (version 3) | ecosystem: Environmental > Aquatic > Deep subsurface >... | reverse complement strand
GGGCGAAAAATGACCTTAAAAAGGTCGCCATGAAAGGTTTTTCATATGGACTAGGCGACTCTTCTAAAAAAATTCGTCGTCACTAGTACCGGGTGGGATGCGGGGATTTTTGGGCACGGATTCAGGTTAAGGATAAGGAGGGAGGAGTTAATGGTGTTTTTGATGTGGTTCTCGGGGAATGCAATCCAGTTCTAATTTCAACTAGTCCTAGTGAATCGGGAGTAATTGGAACGTTTGAATTTGAAGTTCCTGTCCATTTTAAGGCCGATATAACATATAGAAATATCATTTGCAGATCTGAAGTAGATGGGGGATTGTTTGAAGAATATGAGCCTATAAATGAAATATCAGATCAGTTTGCGCTAATTGTTGCGCGCGTGTCATTGGTAATGGGATTTGACCAGAACCCCACGGTCGTATCGATAAAAAAACCGCAAATAATCAACCCTCGCAGCATCACAGTAATATCGTCAGATTCTGAGCTGTCATATTCCTGAATCCGTGGGCGAAACCGAAAAAAACGAGCATTGATGCGGCTTACAGGGCACAGGAGCTTCACCCGGCGGGTGAAGCAGATTTTGGCTGTAGTCGGCGTAAGCCCCGGTTTTTCTGAAATCAGCCCACGGATTCAGGATATTGATAGTGAAACGCGTAGGTTGGAACAACGTAGCGACGTCCGACAAGAAGAAAGTCAGAACCTTGAATTGTTGGGAGGTGTCGGGGTTTGATCGGCTCGTCCCTCACCCTTCGACAAACTCAGGATGACCGGAGGCTCGGGATGAGCGGTTGGGGGGTATTGGTACAAAAAAACCCGCTCACCCTGAGCTTGTCGAAGGGTGGCGCGCTGAACCCTCAACCTCCCCGTTTACAAGCCTGAATCTGTGTCATCTGCGTAATCTGCGGAAAAAAGTCTTTTACCTCAAAGGGCGGGGCGTGTTGAACCTGCGTTTTGGTGGATGCGCTGCGCTTATCCACCCTACGCCTTCATGCCCCGTCTTCCTCACCAAAACCCCACCTCGCGATACTTCGCCAACACGTCCCAAATCGCCCCAACGTCGGGTGAGAAATCCTCTCTTTTGGCCACCGTCTCGCGCAGATGGGTCGCCCAGCCGCCACCCCCCACCACCAGACGGATGTCGACCCGCAAACTGCCGGGGGGCTGCGGCACGTCGGTAGGGGCCGGTTGCCCCAGGGTCACCCTGCCGATGCGGTAGACCAGGTTGCGCAGTTTCTTCATGTCCTCAGGACTCATGGTTCCCCGCCCCCGGGTCACCATGGGTTGGTGGGCAGCGCCCGACAGATGCCCCCCCGTCATCGCCCCGGTGGCGTCGACGCTGCGATGCGCCCGCATCTCCTCCTGTCCCACAACGCCGATCATGATCTCTAAAAACTCGTTGCTGGGGCGTAGGGGGAAGCAGCCGGAGAGGGGAAGGACGGTCAGGAGCAAACAACACAGGGGAAGGAAGGTTCGGTCCATCGTCTGCCTCACAGGCATCGGGGTCACAGGCATCGGGGCCAAATCTTGACCTACCACTTTTTCAACTCAATCGCCCCAGCTCGGTCGGATCGTGGCATACAGGGCAAGAACGGCCCCTGCCATTCATATTCTCGCATTCAAAAATGGGGCGTTACGGTTGATTGAAACGGTAGTCTGGTGGATGTGCTGCGCTGATCCACCCTCCTCGAAAATCAACTTGTTGGAGCGCCGCCCTCGGCGCGATTGCTTGTAAAAAAACTTCTCCGCTTGCCCCCCCTGGCGATCTTTTGAAGGACCGCGCTGCGTCGCGTCCGCCTTTGTGCGTCGAACGAAAGCCGGCCACGACGCAGCGCGGCCCTCCAAACAGCCAAAACCGAGGCTCTTGTCAACGATGCCACCTGGTTGAAACAACCGGTTTTTGTAGGAGGCGTCCCCGACGCCGATGCAGGGGGTGGCACAATCGCGGCCGTTCCGTCTCAGAACAAAGCGGTGGGGTTGTGGGTGGATTCCGGGTTCCCCTTTGGCGCCCCGGAATGACGCTTCCGAGGTGGGTGACCTGGAATGGAGCGTTTTGCCTCTTCAATCGCGGTCGGGGACCGCTCCTACAAAAAACCAAACAATGAGGCGTTGCGGTTGATCGATACGCCGGTCTGATGGATGCGCTGCGCTGATCCACCCTACGGCGAAGGCACCTCATCGGGTGTGCCTCTCCTACCCCGCCACCGCCGCACAGCACAACGCCCCATCCCAGGTGTTCACCCCAGCCTCCAGATCGGGGCGGGCGGCGATCAGCGCCCCGAGATCCGCTGCATCGGCCAACAGCTTGACGTACGGGAGCGTCACACCGGTCAGCGCCAAGGTCGAGGTGCGGGGCACCGCGCCGGGCATGTTGGCCACGCAGTAGTGGACCACCCCCTCCTCCACAAAGGTGGGGGCCGAGTGGGTGGTGGGGCGGCTGGTTTCGGCGACCCCCCCCTGGTCGATGGCGACATCGGCCAAAACACTGCCGGGGCGCATCGAGCGCAGCATCGCCCGGTCGATCAGGGTGGGGGCCTTGGCACCTGCAATCAGCACCGCCCCCACCACCAAATCGGCCTGCGCCACCGAGCGCGCCACATTGCCCCGGCTGGCCACCAACGTAACGATGCGACCGTCGAACAGCGCTTCGGCGTGGGTGAGTTTGCCGTGATCGAGGTCGAGCAGGGTCACCATCGCCCCCATCCCCACCGCAATCCGCACCGCGTTGAGCCCCACGTTCCCCGCCCCCAACACCGTCACCCGTCCCGGCGCCACTCCCGGCACCCCGCCGAGCAAAATCCCGCTCCCCCCCTGCTCCCGCTCCAAGTGATGGGCTCCAGCCTGTACCGCCAGACGGCCCGCCACCTGGCTCATAGGCGCGAGCAGCGGCAGACGACCGTCGGGCAGCTGCACCGTTTCGTAGCCGATGGCCCGCGTCCTGGTTTTGAGGAGCACCTGTGTCAACTCGGGAACGGCGGCCAAATGGAGAAAGGTGAACAGCAGCAGATTGGGGCGCAGGTAGCGGTATTCGCTGGGCAGCGGCTCTTTGACCTTGACCACCAACGCGGCCGCCCAGGCCTGCTCCGCCGCGACGATGTGTGCCCCCGCCGCTTCATACTCGGTATCGGCAAAACCGCTGCCGACGCCGGCGCCGCGCTGCACCCGCACCTCGTGCCCCGCTTGCACCAGTTCGTGGGCACCGTCGGGGGTCAGGGCGACCCGGTATTCGTGGTCTTTGATCTCTTGGGGAATGCCGACGATCATGAAAGCTCCGCAGTATCGTGGTATGAAAAATCAATAGCCCTTCTGGGTGGCCAAAAGTCGGCCCGCGCCCGTCCATCATTCATCAAGGAGTCGGCCATGGAAATCGTCGTTCTCGTACTCGTCGCGTTCGCCGTCGTCGGTGTCAGCATGGGGGTCAAGGCGGTTCCCCAGGGCACTGAGTACACGGTGGAGCGGTTTGGTCGCTACACCCGCACCCTGCGCCCCGGCCTGAACGTGATCATCCCGGTGGTCGACCGGGTGGGCCGTAAAATCAACGTGATGGAAAACGTCTTGGATGTGGAGCAGCAAGAGGCGATCACCAAGGACAACGTGGTGGTCATTGTCGATGGAGTGGTCTTCTACCAAGTGATGGACGCCGCCAAAGCAGCCTATCAGGTCACCCAAATGGAATACGCCATTCAAAACCTGGTGATGACCAACATCCGCTCGGTCATCGGCGCCATGGATCTGGACGATATTCTCTCCAATCGCGACACCATCAACGCCAAGCTGCTCTCGGTAGTCGACGACGCCACCACCCCCTGGGGGCTGAAGGTGACCCGTATCGAAATTAAAGACATCTCACCTCCGCGCGACATCATCGAGGCGATGGCGCGGCAGATGAAGGCCGAGCGGGACAAGCGGGCCTTTATTCTAGAGGCCGACGGCCAAAAGGAGGCTGCGATTCGGGTGGCCGATGGGCAAAAGCAAGCGGCCATTCTAGAGGCCGAGGGGCGGCTGGAGGCGGCGATTCGAGACGCCGAGGCGCGGGAGCGCTTGGCCACCGCCGAGGCTAAGGCGACCACCGTGGTCTCCGAAGCGGTGCGCGACGGCAATCCTATGGCGTTGCAGTACTTTGTGGCCCAAAAATACACCGAGGCGTTGCAAGCCATCGCCAGCGCCGACAACCAAAAGGTGATCATGATGCCGCTGGAGGCCTCCAGCCTGATCGGCTCGGTGGCCGGGATTCAAGAGCTGCTTAAGAATGGGCTCGGCAAGTAACCCCCTCCACCGCCATGTCGAACAGGTCGCAGGGGCCCTCTCCGACCTGAATTCCTCTAGCTTTGAAGGAATCCCGCGATGCTCGATAGTGTGCTCAACACCCTGTTCCACGATCATGCCCTGACCGCTTCGGGTTGGCTTAGCCTGGGGCTGCTGCTGGTGATCCTGGAGATCCTGGCCCCCGGCGTTTTCCTGCTTTGGCTCGGGCTGGCTGGCCTGACCGTCGGGGTGATGCTGCTGCTCATCCCCGGCATCCCCCCCACCGTGCAATGGAGCATCTTCTCGATCCTTTCGGTGGCTTTGGTCATTTGGTGGCGCCGTCACCTGAGCCGCTTCCCCACCCCCAGCGAAGCCGAGGGACTCAACCGCAAAGAGAGCGAGTTGGTCGGAAAAATCGCCGTGGTTGAGGGGGGAATCGTTAACGGTCGGGGGCGGGCCCATCTGGGGGGCAGCGACTGGACGGTGGAGGGTGACGATCTGCCCCCCGGCAGCCGGATCGAGGTGATCGGCATGGAGGGGGTGGTGCTCAAGGTTAAGGCCGCCGATTCGCCCCCCGCTTCATGAGCTTGATCGTCCCCTTCCCCGAGACCGAGCCGCCCCGTTGGCACCCGGATCGCAGCGAACGGTGGCGGCCACGCTGGCACTGCGAGGTGGCCCGGTTGATCGAGCTCGATCCCACCCTTGACCCAGAAATCCTTAAAGAAACGCCGATTAAAGGCTCCTGCTTTTTCGGCGACGCTTCGCAAAAGCCAAAAGCAGAGCTTCGGCGACTTAGGTCGCCTCCTACGACAGCGCGCCACGTGCGACCCATCCCTGGGACGCGACCAACCGCCCCCTCCCTCCCGCAGCCCGGCGGGGATCCTCGCCCTCGCAGGCCCGCCCCCTCCGTTGCTTCGCCAACCGACCCCCAGAGGCGGGCCATCCAAACTGTGGGCGACCGCCATGCCCGGTGATTCAGTCAACCCCTTCCCCTGATCGCCGCCGACCTTGCCCAGCATTTGCGAAGCCTGGGGCGTCCACACCCCGGCGGTGCTCGCCCTGCGCTTCGGCACCGGTCCCCTTTACCGCTGCAACCTGTACACCGAGGCGCTCCTTGGGGCTCGCGACGGCCTGGACTTGTGGCAAAAACCGCCTTGGGTGGTGATGGCCGAGGCGGCCAGGGTTATGGCCCAACGGCACACGGCGGGATTCCTTCTGCCCCATTTAACCTTGAGCGGCATCCTGTTCCGGGCCGGTCTCGACGGCGGTTTGGAGGGGAGGATCCTCCCCCGGCGCGGATGGTCCTCAGCCGCAAACCGGCGCAGCAGACACGGGCCTTGACCCACCTGCTGCGCCATCTATCTGTGCAGGGGGGGCAAGGTTGTCTCCCGACGGTGGGGACATTTTTTAGAGGTTTACCAACAGGCTTCCAGGGGCGTCGGAACCGGGAATCTGCCCCTCTGGAATCGGTAGACCCCGTGCAAAAGGTGTGATCTTTGACACCACGCCTAAGACGCTGCATTCATCCACTTGTGCAAAGTATTGAAATACTAGGATCAAAGTGATTCACATCTTCCACTAAAAGGGGTAAGTTCCGGACACTTTTCTATTTGACGCATGGGGTCGCTTTATGGCTAGTGCACTTGATCCGATCAATACCCGCGAAGAGGAATCGCAGGCTCGAAGCAACGCCACCAAGGCAACTGCACTATTTGCCCTGTTGGTGCTGTTCTGGCTGATCGTCAGCAATCTGATCTTCGGCACCCGCGATTACTGGGGCGAGCATTTGTCATGGAAGGAGATCATCGAGGGGCTGCTCTACGTCCTGGGCTCGGCTTTGATGTTCTTTTTTCTCTTCCAGAACACCAACAAAAAGACCCTTGGCCTGATCCACCACTACGCCGAGGAAAACCGATTCAATACCAACGCCCTGGATGCCTCGGGCACCGGCATCTGGTCCTGGGATCTGGCCTCGGGCGAGGTGGTTTGGAATGCCGGTTGCGGGCAGCTTCTGGGCTATGACTCCTCCCTCAAGAAACCCAATTACCGCAGCTGGTACAACAAGGTTTTCCCCGCCGACCGCCCCTACGCCGAACGGCAAATCAAGGCGGCGACCGACGGCCAAAAACCGGTGACTTTTGAATACCGACGGGTGCTGCCCACCGGAGATACCCGCTGGACCATGACCACCGCCCGCGCCATCCGTGACGACAGCGGCAAAGCGGTGGTTTTGACCGGCATCATGCGCGACATCCAACCGCGCAAACAGGCCGAAGAGGAGCGGCTTGATGAGGAGCGCAACAAACAACGCATCATGAGTATGGCTCTGTGCGCCATTGCCAACGAGGTGGAGCAACGCGAACCCTATCGGGCGCTTCATCTTCAACGGGTCGCCGTACTTGCGGTGGCTTTGGGGCGAAAACTCGGCATGCCCCCAGAGGCCCAGGAGGGGCTGCGTATGGGGGCCTATCTGCACGACATTGGCAAAATCAAAATTCCCGCCAGCATTCTCAATCGCAAGGGGCCGTTGAGCCTCGAAGAGCAGGCGCTGCTCCAAACCCACCCCCAGAGGGGGATGGAAATCTTCAAGGGGATCGTCTTCCCCTGGCCGCTCCAACAGATGATTTTGCAACACCAAGAGCGGCTCGATGGTTCCGGTTACCCCCATCACTACCAAGGGGAGCAAATCGTCCTAGAGGCGCGCATTTTGGCGGTCGCCGACGTGGTCGAGGCCATGGCATCCCACCGTCCGCACCGTCCCGCCCCAGGGCTAAAGGCGGCATTGGAAGAGATCTACCAACGGCGCGGCATCATGTACGACGAACGGGTAGTCATGGCCTGCATCGAGCTCTTCACCAAAGACGGCTTCACCCTTCCACAGGCCCCTCAGTCCCAGACACCCCCCGGTTGAATCGGCGTTTCACGCCCAACAAAAAACCCGGCTTCGTTGGCGAAGCCGGGTTTTTTGTTTGGTGGGCCCACCAGGATTCGAACCTGGAACCAAGGGATTATGAGTCCCCTGCTCTAACCGTTGAGCTATAGGCCCGCATGCGGGCACCCCTCAAGGGATCCCCAAAAGGGGGCGGATTCTAGCGTTTTCGGGGGGGATCGCCAGCCCATCGGGCACCGTATCAGTGGCTCCAGCGATTGCGTTCCAACGCATCGCGGATGATCTGCGCCCCTGCATCCATGCGGTGTTGCAGCGTGGCGGCCCCTTGCGGGGAAAGGGGGCCTTTGGCGCTGCCCGAGGCCATCAACTTGTCCTCAATCGCCGCCACATACCCCTCAGGGGTTATGAGTCCAAGCCATGAACCCCCATCGCTAAACCACACCGCTTCATCCCCCGACGGGGGTTGAAGCAGCGACCGCCCCGCCGCAGCAAAGCGATCCCCAAAACCGAGCAAATCCATGAAGGTAGGCAGAAAGTCCTGCTGCGCGGCCAGACGCTCGTCCACCCCAGGCTGAATGTGGTGGGGGGCGTAGATCACCAGGGGGATGTGAAACCAATCCACGAACGGTAGGGGGGTTCTCACGTAATGGAGCAGATCGTGGTCGGCGGTAAAAATGAACACGGTGTTGTCGAACCACGGCGATTGAGAGGCAGCCTTCATAAACTCGCCGATGCTCCAATCGGAGTAAGACAGGTTATTGAACAGTCCCCCTTCCCCCTGCGGTTCGTGGGGATAGGGGTGCCACTGCGGACCCGGATCGGCATACGGGGTGTGGGTGGTGCCGGTGAACAGATAGGCGATGAAGGGGTGCTGCGCCCGGTCGAGCCGCTTTTTTAAAAACATCAACGTGTCGTAATCCCAGCCGAATTCGGCGGCGGAGGGATCGGGGTAATCGAGCAACAGGGGGATGTCCTCTTTGCCGTAGTACTCGGCAAATCCGGTCGCAGCCGCCACCCCGTCGATATGAAAAGAGCGGCGGGGGGAGGCCTGCACAAAGATGGTTTCGTACCCATGTTGTTGGGCCAGGGTGCCGATGTGGGTGAAGTTGGACATCTCCAACCCAAAACCGAGGTTTTTGGTCCCCGGCACATAGGGGATGCCGGTCAAGCTGGCTTGAATTCCCTGAATGCTGCGCTGACCCGAGGCCCTGAAGTGGGGAAACTTCAGCCCCTCGGCCGCCAGACGATCGAAATTGGGGGTGACCCCCAGGTTCGGTCCGTCAAAGCTATCGACAAAGCGGCTCCCCCAACTTTCGAGCAACACAAAAACAATGTTCAGGCCGCTGGGATGATCGGGGTATTGCTGTTCGAAGGGGTAATCGGCAGACGGCAAACCCCACACCTCAAGCGCCTCTTGGGTCGACATGGCATTTTCCCGATGCTTCGTCCCCCCCTCGTACCAACTCCAATAGGCGGTGAAGGGGCCGTTGAGCACCAGGTTCCCATAGGCACGCGAACCGTTCGAAAAGGCGTCGATGGTCCCCAGGGGTTTTCCCTCGGTGGTCTGCCGAATCCCAATGAACATCAGGGCCAGCAGCAGTAAAAACAGCCACCAGTTGTATCGTGTCGGTTGCTCCGGCAGGTTGAGGATGCGATGCCACAACCACCCCAAGAGGATCAGAAACAGCATCAAACCCAGGAACAATCCGAGGTAGGAGCCCAAGGCCATCTGCACCAAAAAGTGGGTGTCGTTGGCCAGCAAGGTCAATTCGTTGGTGAGGTGGCGCTGCACCTCGCCGAAGTAGAGCAGATCGCCGATCAGGAGCAGGCTGGCGGCCACGAGAAGGGTGAATACCGACCACCCCAGAACCAACCTGGCCATGCGGGAAGAAAGCAGGGGAAAATTCAGAAGCCAAAGCGGGATGGCGGCAAAGGTCAGAAAGATCGACAGGTCGAAACGAAGCCCAGCCACGAAGGCCATGATGGTGTCACCCCACCCCAGATCGGCGAACTGCACCGGATAGGTCAGTAGCAACGCCAGTCGCACCCCCTGAAATACCGACATGGCCACGGCCACGAGCAGGAGGGTTTTCAACAAACGGGTGGGATGGGTGAGGAGATGTCCCCAAGGGGCAAGCGAACGAATCATGGGTCTCACGAGTGTCAAGCAAAGTACGGGGAGGTCCAGCGACGACGGGGGCCATCCTATAAGCTGGCCCGGTTTTCAACCACCTCTGCCGGGCAGATTTTCATGCGCAAATCGTTTGGCCCCCACCACCCCAGCGGCCATCGCCCCCCCTTGCAACCCACCAGTACCTTTGGGAAGCGCTGATTCAAGGCCTCCTTCCTTGAATCGGCACGCTCCGCAAAAAGCATTGTTTTGGCTTCGCTTGCAAAATCAGCAGCGCTTCGGCGACGGGGTCGCCTCCACCTTTGGCGGCCCATCCCTGGGCCGCTCGGAAGCGCTAATCAATCGGCACTTCCTTTTCAGACCTGTCGCAAACGTCGTGCTGTGCGCCAACATCCAACCCGGTGGTATGCTCGCAACCCACCCCCCGCCCCCACCCAAGAGGCTCTTATGCTCGCCCACGCCCCCCAAGCGCTCCTGGTTGTCGTCGACATTCAAGAACGGCTCGCCTCGGCCATGCCCGAGACCGAACGACTGCGGGTCGAAGTCAACGCGGTGCGGTTGATCCGGGGGGCGCAGTTGCTGGCGGTGCCGATTGTGGGAACGCGCCAATACCCCAAAGGACTCGGCCCCTTCACCGCCCCCATTCAAGATGCCCTGTCGGGCCACGCCCAGGTGGTTGATAAAACCTCATTTTCTTGTTGCGGCGAGGATGGGTTTTCAGCCGCCGTGGCGGCTCAGGCGCGACAGCAGATCGTGTTGTGTGGCATGGAGAGCCACGTCTGCGTGCTACAAACCGCCACCGAATTGTTGGAGCGGGGCCATGTTGTGTTTGTCGCCGCCGATGCGGTGTGCTCCCGCGACCGGGCCAACCGCCGCAACGCCTTGACCCGAATGCGGCAATCCGGTGTTATCGTGACGAATACCGAATCGATCCTCTTCGAATGGCTGCGCGACGCCCGGCATGATCGGTTCAAGGCGATCTCGGCGTTGGTTCGATAATCCCCTCCCCCCATGCAGGAGACCACCATGGAAAGCTGGATCACCCTTGCGGTTATCGTCGTTTTGGTCCTTTGGTTCATCGCCATTTACAACGGCTTTGTCTCCCTCAAGGCCCAAGGGGATGCCTCCTGGTCCGACATCGACGTGCAGCTCAAACGCCGTTACAACCTGATCCCCAACCTAGTCGAGACGGTCAAGGGGTACGCCACCCACGAAAAAGAGACCCTGGAACGGGTGATCAAGGCGCGCCAGCAGGCGGTCGCAGCCGGGACCGTCCACGACCAGGCGGAGGCCGAGAACTTCCTGACCTCGGCATTGCGCCAGATCTTCGCCCTCTCCGAGGCCTACCCCGACCTCAAGGCCAACACCAACTTCTTAGAGCTGCAAAAGCAGATCACCGAGATCGAGGACGCCATCCAGAACGCCCGTCGTTACTACAACGCCGTGGTGCGCGACTACAACACCAAGGTCGACACCTTCCCCGACTTGGTGGTCTCCCGCCTCTTTGCCTTCCGCACCCGTGAATACTTCGAACTCGACGACGCCACCCAGCGCGCCACCCCCCAGGTGAAATTCTGATGGGGGGCTCCCCGCTGCCCATGGTGCGGGGACTTGGCGCCGCACTGATCGTTTTGCTTGGGGTCACGACAGCCCAAGCCGAGCGCATCCGCCATTACGCCGTCGATCTGGTGGGTATGGCCGACGGCTCCCTCTCGGTCGAGGAGCAGATCGACTACGACTTCGAGGGGGCGAACAAACACGGGATCTACCGCGACATCCCCAACACCGTGCCTGGCCATGTAGGGGGACGGCGAACCCTGGAATTCAGCCAGGTCTCGATCACCCAGGATGGTCGCCCAGCCCGTTGGATCGAGGAGTCGACCTCGGGCGATGCCGGCCCCATGGTCCGCTACCGCATCGGCGATCCCGACCGCACCATCAGCGGCCGACACCGCTACACCCTCACCTACTTGGTGGACGACGCGCTGCTCCCCTCCGGCGACCTGGACGCCTTTCGCTGGAACGCCATCGGTACCGGCTGGGACCTCCCCATCGACCGCGCCGAAATCCACCTGCTGCTCCCCAATGCCATGAAGGGCAACGACGCGGTCGAGCTGCGTTACTGGAACGGCACATGGGGGGAGATCCGGCAAGAGGGGCAGGCCGAGTGGGTGGCCGAGGAGGGAAGCTTTTCGGTCCTCTTGGGCCACCTTCGCCCCCACGAGGGGGTGACGGTCGAGGCCAGCTTCCCCCCCGGTCTCATCCCCGCCACCGCCCATCCCGCCACCGGCGTGCTGCTGCGTGAGGCGGTCGCCGCCCTCTGGGCCTGGCCGCTGATGTTGCTGGGTCTGGGACTGGCTTGGCGCCACTGGTACCGGGTCGGTCGCGACCCCGATGTGGGGGCCATCGCGGTGCGCTACAAACCGCCGAAAAACCTGGAGGCGGCCGAAGCGGGGTTACTCATCGACCAATCGCTCGACGACACCGACCTGACCGGCACCGTCATCGAGCTGGCCCGCGACGGCTGGCTCGAAATCGAGCACCCCAAGGCCGAGGGATTGATCGATAAGCTGCTCACCGGCAATCGGGTGACGCTGAAGCGCACTCGCTCCAGCAAAGAATGGCAGGAGCTCCCCCCTTACAAGCAACACCTGATGGAATGTTTCTTTTGCCGGGGCCCGACCTTCTCGCCCGGCGGGACCGAAAGCGCCTCGGTGGTGCAAGAGCGCAACAACTGGCTCGAAAAGTCCAAGGCGCGCATCCACGAACGGGCGGTGGAGCATCGCCTCTTCCCTGAGAACCCCAAGAAGGTGCGGGGCAAGTATCTACTCGGCGCGGCCCTCCTGGGGGCACTGCTGCTGGGGATGGCGCTGTGGTTTTCACCCATGGCGCCCGAATCGAAGTTCATGGCCACCTTTTCGACCGTCTTCATCGCGGTTTTTTCTTTAACCGGATACCGGATCTTCACCCGCACCAAGGGACGCATCGCGCATGGTGTCGGCGCCTTCATCATCGTCGCCCTGATGGTTACCCAGTTTCTGCCGGTGATGGTGGGGCTGTTTGATCTCAATTTTCCCGGCTGGATTTCAATCCTCTTCGATCCGTTGACCCCGACCATCGTCTTGGTTTTTGGGCTGCTCCTGTTCGCCTGGCAGATGCCGCGTCGAACCGAGATCGGCGCCCGGGTGCAGCGGGAGTTGCTCGGTTTTAAACAGTTCATGGAGCGGGCCGAGCGCGACCGCATCCGCTTTCTGCTCAAAGAGGATCCCGACTATTTCGAGCACACCCTGCCCTACGCCGCGCTGTTCGGTCTGGTCGCCACCTGGGCGGCCCAGTTCGAGGGGCTGATCGCCATGCCGGTCTGGTACAGCGGATCGAGCTTCGATCATCTAGGGCACGACCTCGACCACCTGAGCAGCACCGGGGTCTCCTCCTCCCCCCCCGCCTCCAGCGGCGGTAGCTCGGGGGGGGGTGGGTTTTCCGGGGGTGGCGGAGGAGGTGGTGGCGGAGGAAGTTGGTGATCTCCCTACGCACGTTTGGACTCCTGACAGGGCTGATCAGCGCCCTTCTGAGCGCAAGCGCCTCCGCCGCCACCATCGACCGTTTTCAAGCCGATCTGCAATTGCTGCCCGATGGTGATCTGTTGGTCGTCGAGACCCTCGATGTCGATTTTGGCCCCATCCCCACCCACGGCATCGACCGGGAATGGCCCCGAGATCGTCCCGATGTGGTTGGCCTTGTCCGCTGGAAAATCGCCCCCTTCGAGATCACCGTCGACGGGCAACCGGTCCCCTACACCCGGCAAACCGTCTCCGGCACCACCCCGTTGACCCGCCTGCGCATCGGCAATCCCCAGCGCACGCTGACCGGCCTGCACCGTTATACCCTCGGCTATCGGGTCGACCAGGCGCTGGGCCGGGCCAACGACCGCCTTCACCTGCGTTGGCCGGTGCTGGGTCAGGGGTGGCGGGTGCCGGTTTTGGACGCCGACATCATTCTGAGCCTTCCCCCCTCGACCACCCCCCTCGGCGAGCTGACTGTCGAATCGCTTCCCCCCAATCTTCCCGACCCCCTACGGGTGTTTGAAGAGGACAACACCCTGCCGGGTTGGCATCTGAACTTCGCCGCCCTGGCACCGGGACGGGGGGCGATCCTGGTCGGCACCTTCGATCCCAACCGCTTTACCCCCCAAACGGGCATTGCCCCCCTGTCGGGGTTATGGCCGCTGCTGCTGACCGGAGGCTGGCCCTGGCTGTTGGTGCTGGGACTGATGCTGGTGTTGTGGCGACGGGCCGGTTGGATCGGCCTGCGCCCGCCCCCCCCGATCATGGTGCGTTACGACCTGCCCGAGGGGGTCTCCCCCGCCGAGGCGGGGGTGGTCTTCGACGGTTACGCCCGCTTTGGCGATTTGGCCGCCGAAGCGGTGACCATGGCGCAAAAGGGGGTGCTGACGGTCCACGCCCCCGCAGGTCGGGGCAGTCGGGGGATCTTCCTGCGCCGGACGCCCGGATCCTCATGGGCTGGGGATCTTCTGTTCCGGCAATACCTGATGTCGGCCCTGTTCAGCGATGGGGCAACCTTTCGCCCCGGCGAGGGGGACCGCGAAGGGCAGATCGGTTCGCTGCGGGCGGCCCAAAACGCCCTGTACGAACGGGCTACCGAACGGGGGTGGTTCGTTGAACATCCGATGCAGGCTCGGGATTTTGCCCGCGCATCCCTCTTTTTGGTCGCCCTGGCGCTGCTGGCGGTGGGGGCATGGCTGTCGCCCATTGCGGTACGCGACCTAGCGCCGGTTTTGGTCCCCGCAGCGTTGCTGCTGGCCTTCATCGCCCTGGACGCCCCCGAGCTGCACCGCATGGGGCTGACGGTGTTCCATCTCCACCCCGCCATGTGGCTGGCGACCCTTGCGCGGCGACTGGCGGTCAGCGCGGCCACCCAAGCGATCACCCGCCTCTTCCCAGCCTCGACCCCCTGGTTGGAGCGTCTGTTTCAGTTCATGGGGGGGCTGGCCCTCATCGAGGCGCTGCACAACAGCTATCTGCTGCACGGCACCGGTTGGTTTTGGCTGATGGATCCTTTGATACCCACCATCTTCGCCGCCTTGCTGCTGGTGGGGGCGGCCCATTTTACCGCCAGTTGGAGCGCCAAAGGGCGGGCGCTACGCACCCATCTTCTTGGTTTAAAAGCCTTCATGGAGCGGGCCGACCACGACCGGCTGGCCCGAATGCTGCGCGACGACCCCGGCTACCTGGAGCGGGCGCTGCCCTATGCGGTGATGTTCGGATTGGGGGCACGCTGGGGGGCGCTGTTCGAGGGGCTGGCCCCTTTACCGACTTGGTACGAGGGGGCGGCGCAGGGGAGCGATTTGGGGCGGGGTCTTGAGCTGCTCGCAGTGGGACTGATGACCCCCATGCTTGATGGGGGGGTGGGTCATGGACTCAAAGGGGGGGGTGGCGGGGTTTGGTAGGTCGAACGGTGCACGGGGTCGACAAAACCGTACCGCCTTGCCCGTGAGAGCAATCCCCGACCGCGACCCACCGGTGCAGGCACATGGCACCGCCTGCCAGCGGCGTCGGGGACGCCTCCTACAAAAAAACCGGCTGCTATTACCCCGGCTCTTCGGCCACCACATGCACCGTCGAGGTCGGGAAGGCGATCTGCGCCCCATGCTCCTCGATGATCGCGGCAATCTTGAGCAGCACATCCTGTTTGATGCGGTGGTATTCGGTCCAAACCGTGGTTTTGGTGAAGGTGTAGATGAAGAAATCGAGGGACGAGGGGGCGAAAGCGTTGAAGTGGACCATCAGGGTTTGGGCGTCGTCGATGTCGGGATGGCCGCGCAGCATCGCCTCAACCTTGGCGGTGATGCCCTCCATCTGCGCCACATCGGCGTAGCGGATGCCGATGGTCTCTTTGATGCGGCGATGGCTCATACGCGAGGGGTTTTCGACCGCAATCTTGGTAAAGATGGCGTTGGGTACATAGAGGGGACGTTTGTCGAAGGTGCGGATGCGGGTCACTCGCCAGCCGACATGCTCCACCGTCCCCTCGATCTCTTTGTCGGGGGAGCGGATCCAATCGCCCACCGCGAAGGGTCGGTCGAGATAGATCACCAGGCCGCCAAAGAAGTTGGCCAGCAGATCTTGGGCGGCAAGGCCCACCGCCAACCCCCCAATCCCCCCGAAGGCGAGCACCCCCGAAACGCTGAATCCCAGGGTTTGTAGCGCCACCAGGGTCGCGGTGATCCAAACCGAAATCCGCAGCAGTTTTGAAACGGCGTCGACGGTGGTGCGGTCGGCGGGGCGTCCCCGCTCCTGCCTGTGGGCAACGAAGTTGGCCTCCCCCTGGCGGATGAAGCGGATCAGTCCCCAGGCCAGCAGAACCACCACCCCCACCGCACGGATCGGCTCAACGACCCCGAACAGCGCCGTGCCGGTTTCAAGCCGGATGATGTCGGCGGCGAAGGTGATGCCGAGCAGCCAAATCAACAAACTCAAGGGGCGCCCAAGCGCTTCGATCACGGCGTCATCCCAAGGGTTGGCGCTTTTTTGGGCCTGACGCGCCAGTCGCACCAGGATCCGCTTTTGAAAGAAGTCGGTGAGCAGGGCGGCAAAAACGGTCAAGAAGACCTGAACGATCCACCCCTCAATCCCCAGTGTGTTCCACCCCTGCATCAGCCAATCCGACACCGCTACCCCCCAAAAACATTTGTATTCCACAGCGCAACGTCAGATGCCCGAGCCTCGCCACGGATGGGTCGGGAAGTTCACATCCGGCAGCGCCACCACCCCTTCGTCCACATCCCGCGCTTGCGCCAGATCGTCCTCGGGTCGGGTGGGGGCGATCAGCAAATCGCCCCGGCTGACGATGGTGGCATAGCCGCCCAAAACCACCCGGACCTCTTTGTGGGTCACCCGAACCACCCCCCCCCGCTTCGAAAGTTGTTCGGCCAAAAACTCCCGCTTCTTCAATCGTCGACTCCAATAGGGGCCCAAGGCGCAATGGGCCGATCCGGTCACCGGATCCTCGTCGATCCCGGCGGCGGGGGCGAAAAACCGGGAAACCACCTCAACCCCGTCCTCCCGCCCTGCCGCGGCGGGGGCGGTAACGATCACCCCCCGTCCCCCCAAACGACGCAGCAGGTCGAGGTTGGGGGTCAACGCACGCACCGTCGCCTCATCGGCCAACTCCACCAACCAATCCATGCGGTTGCGTCCGGTCCAAACCGGATCGACCCCAAGGGAGACCCGGAGCATGCCCGGCGCCCGTACCTCGCGAGGTGGTTCGGCGGGGAAGTCCATTTCGATCCATGAGCCCCGAATTTCGCAGGTCAATAGGCCGCTGGCGGTGTGAAAAACGATGGGTTGGGTGCGCGAGGCCATCCGCTCCTCCCACAACACCGCCGCCGCCGCCAAGGTGGCGTGGCCGCACAGATCGACCTCGGTGGTCGGAGTGAACCAACGCAGCTCGAACTCCTGCCCCAGGGGAACCACGAAAGCGGTTTCAGAAAACTTCAACTCGCCGGCCAACTGCTCCATCCACCGGTCGGAGGGCCATTGGGCGAGCAGGCATACCGCCGCCGGATTGCCGCTAAAGGGTTGATTGGTGAAGGCATCGACGGTAAACAGGCGTTTCATGGCTTACTCCCCGATGATCTTGACGAGCACCCGCTTGCGCCGCCGCCCGTCGAATTCGCCGTAAAAGACCTGCTCCCAAGGTCCGAAATCAAGTCTCCCCTCGGTCACCGCGACCACCACCTCCCGCCCCATGATCTGCCGCTTGAGGTGGGCATCGCCGTTGTCTTCACCGGTGCGGTTGTGCCGGTATTGGGCGATGGGTTCGTGGGGGGCGAGCTGTTCGAGCCAGCGTTCGTAATCGGCGTGCAGCCCCGACTCGTCGTCGTTGACGAACACGCTGGCGGTGATGTGCATGGCGTTGACCAGTACAAGCCCCTCTTGAACCCCGGAGTCACGCAAGCACTGCTCGACCTCGGAGGTGATGTTGACGAAACCACGGCGGGCGGGGACTTGGAACCAGAGTTCGCGGCGAAAGCTTTTCATGGTGGGGCCTTGGGTTTTTCGGGTGAGGCCGGGGATTGTATGCCAATCAAAAACAAGGTGCTGAGGAATCCAAGCTTCGAAGTGAAGGGGAAGAAGGTTCGATTCGGTGTTGCGCCCGCCCCCCGCTCGGCCTCCCCTCTCCCCCTGGGGGACGAGGGGGAACAGCGGAACGACCTGCTTCGGTCAATCCAAACCGGCATTGTCCGGTCCCCTTGCCCCGAAACCAGGAGAGGGTTGGGGTGAGGGGGGGGTTAAAAGGGCATCGCGGTGCCCGACAACCCCATCCGCACGTTGATGCCATCAGCCTTGGTTCAATATGTAGTGGCCTGATGAATCCGACCGGTGGGGGGGGCGGCGCGCAACGCCGTCCCAACAACCGTTCGACCCTCACCCCGACCCTCTCCCTGCCAGGGAGAGGGGGCTCAACCTGGCAAACCCTATGAAGTGGGCTCACGCCTCACTGGGTCCCCGAGGCGCCGCGAACGGGCGGGGATCCAGCGAGCAACACAACCCCAGCCCGTCGAATGAACACCCCCCCAAAAAAAAGCGTCATTCCGGGTTCCCCGCTGGGCCCCCGGAATGACGCTTTTTTTTACAGGAAAATAACGCCCTACCCAGCCGCTTTATCTTTCTTCTTCGGCTTGGCCTTGGCCTGTTCGGGGGGCAGCGGACGGTAGATCTCGACCCGATCACCCTCCTGCAAAATTTGACCGGAATCTACCACCTTCCCAAATACACCGAGCTTCTGGGTTTCTAGGTCGATTTCGGGGAACAGCTCCAACACCCCGGAACGGGTAACGGCATCGAGGACATTGGAGCCCTCGGGCAAATCAATCTCCCGCCATTCCTGGTGACTGGAGGTGGCGTAGGCAACGCTGACTTTCATGGGTCTACTCTCTTGCAGGTCATACCCTTGTCAAACAAGGGCTTAAGATGGCGGGTGCGACACAGGGCCAAGGGTCAGGCGGGCGCGTTGCAGAAACTCGTCCACCATCATCTGGGCCGCTTTGAGGAACAACGGACCGGCGGTCATACTGAGCAAACGGCTCGAAAACTCAAAGGCGATCGAGAAGTGCACCATGGTCCCCTCCCCCTTCGGGGTGAAGGTCCATACCGCCTCCAGGAACTTGAAGGGGCCGTTGAGCAAACGTATTTCGATGATTTGGTGGGGCGCGAAGCGATCCACCGTCTGGAAGGCTTGGCGAAACCCCTTGAGGTCGGCCACCAACTCGGCGGTCAGATGATCGTCGAACCGTTCCAACACCGTCGCCCCCGCCACCCAGGGCAGAAACTCCGGGTAGCGCTCAATATCGAGCACCAACTCGTAAATGGGCTGCGCCGGGTAGGGAAATAGCACCTCTTTTTCGAATTCCATGGAACCGAGAAACCCCCATGATGACTGCCGAACAAGACCTCCGCGCCCCCCTCGACGAAGAGCAACGCCGCGTCCATGCCCTGGTGGTGGAGGATGATCCCGCCATTGCTAGGCTGATCGCCTTTCACCTGCAACGCAACGGCCACATTCCCCACACCGTCACCCGAGGGGAGCAGGCGCTGGAGATGCTGGAGCGCCACCCCATCGGCCTGATGCTGATCGACTGGATGCTCCCCGGCTTGAGCGGACTGGAGCTGCTGCGTTCGATCCGCGAGGAGGGCGGCGACTTTCAGCGCACCCCGGCGATCATGATAACCGCGAAGGGGGACGAGGTGGACATCCTGCAAGCCTTCGAGGCTGGGGTCGACGACTACGTGACCAAACCCTTCTCCCCAAAATTGCTGATGGCTCGGGTGCAAGCGGTGCTGCGCCGCCAACCCGACACCGGCGGCGCCAACCGGCTGAGCGTCGGTTCGATGGTGCTCGATCCCGACCGCTTCGAGCTAACCATTGCCGGGCAGTCGGTGCCGCTGCGCCGCAACGAATTCCGCCTGCTCGCCTTTTTGATGAAGTATCCGGGCCGGGTCTTCAGTCGCGACGCCTTGATCGAGCGAGTGTGGGGCTCCGAGAGCTTCATCGACGACCGCACCGTCGACGCGGCGGTGCACCGCCTGCGTAAGGCGATCGGCGACGACGCCAGCCCGGTCGAAACGGTGCGCGGGGTCGGCTACCGCTTCAACGCCGATCTGGCGCCATGAGCGGCGAGGGGCTGTTCGAAGGGCTGCTCTCGCTGCTGGGGCTGAAACAGGGGATTCCGGTCGATCACCCCCCCCCGGCCGTCCCCACCCCCCCGGCCCCCGAGCAGCCCAAGGCGCCTTGGTCCCCTCTGTTCGACCTGCTACCCGAAACCCTCATCCAGACCGACCGGCTCCTGAACATCACGGGGTTCAACCGGGCGGCGAAGGAGCGTTTTCCCAACATCCGCAGCGGCGCCCCCTTCGCCACCGCCCTGCGTCATCCCGACGTATTGAAAAGGCTGGAGCAGGGGGAGCCGGGCTCGCTCGAAATCCTGCCGGTCGCCCCCGACGGCCCCATCCTTTGCTCCAGCCTGCTCAAGCTTCCCGAGGGGGAGCGGGGGTGGTTGATCCGCATCGAGGATGTGACCGAGCGCTACCGGCTGCGCCGCGCCCTGGCCCAGGCAGTCTCCGACGCCGCCCACGAATTCCGCACCCCGCTGACGATTCTGGAGGGGGCGCTGGAGACCCTCGAAGTGCTGCTTGAAGAGCACGACTGGGCCGACGGCGACATCTCGATGTTTTTGGGCGACGCCCAGCGGGCGCAGCACCGTTTGGCCTCCCTGACTCAATCTCTGCTGACCTTGAGCGCCCTGGAACGACGCGACCGCCCGGTGCAATGGGTGCAAACCACCCTGGACGAATGGCTACGCACCAGCGCGGCGATTTTGCCCGGCGACGACCTGCATGTGGTGGGGGGGGATCTGCCCATCGTGGTACCGCAGGCGCCGCTGGAGACGATCCTGGGCAACTTTCTGCAGAACGCCCGGCGTTACGGCAAGGGGGGACCCATCGAGATCGGGGTCGGCACCCATCCCCCCGGCGACGATCACCCCTTGGGGCTCGAACGGCATCTGGTCGAACCCCACCCCGGCGCAGATGCGCCGACCTACCTCTGGGTACGCGACCACGGCGAGGGGATTCCCCTCAACGCCTTGGGACGACTGGGGGAGCGGTTCTACCGGGTAGAGCGCCACCGCACCCGCGACCCCGAACACGAGGAGCGCGAAGGGCACGGTCTGGGACTGGCGATGGTGCGCGAGGCGGTCGCCAGCATCGGCGGCGGCTGGTGTGTGGCAAGCCGACCTGGGGAGGGGACGCGAATGACGGTGTGTTGGCGGGTGGTGGGGACAGAGGCGGGGAAGGGCTGAAACCGCTATTGCACTGCCAGTCCAATCGAATTCAACCCCTTATTGACCCCTCATTAGAACGCATGTGTGTGGCGGCACCTTTGTAGACGAACTCGGGATCGAGATCGACCCCCGATGCCCATTCGATGGGATCGAAGGCCACGTGCACCCGCCCGACCCCCCCCCGATCCTTCAATCGTTTAAGGAGACGTTGATTCAACGCCTCCTGCCTTGAATCAGCACGCTACGCAAAAACCAACAGTAGGCGCCATGAGGCGGCGTCGTTTTTGCTTCGCTTTCAAAATCACCAGGGCTTCGGCGACTTAGGTCGCCTCCTACGTCCCTGATTTTGGCGGCCCATCTCTGGGCCGCTCGGAAGCGCTATTCAATCAGCGCTTCCCTAGGAGTCTGCCGGGCTTGAGCGTCCGTAGCGAGCCGAGTGGGGAATCGAGGCCAAATTTTCACGGTTTTGAGGATCATAGTGGTGGCTATGTGACGAAAAACCGGGGAAATTTGGACCGATTACCCGCCGGCGCACGACTGCATGGATGCAGGAGCAATTGCCGAGTAGGACGATCTCAAGTCCGACAGACTCCTAGGGGATCGGTGGTGCCGAGCAGCCACCCTTCGGGCATGTATTGGTCGCCAACATGTCGGGCCTCAGCACCACTGCCGCGACAGGTATCGGTCAGGCGACCACGAGGTAGGTAAACGCTGCGTTCATTCCTGACGATGTCACCTCGGCCAAGGCACCCTGGGGCGTTTTGCGGATGGTGCTGGTCCTCCCCTGTGGGGTGGTGACGGTGGTGGTTAGGGTGGCGGCGTCATAGGTGGAGGTGGTGACCCGACCGTTTTGATTCACGGCGCCCGTTTGGGTGAGCAGGCTCAGGGGTCGGCGGCGCTTGCCAGGGAGATCGTGTGGGTGGCCTGGGCCGCATAAGTCAGCCCCGAGAGCAGAACGACGGATTGCGCCGCGGTCATCGGGGCCTGCTGGCCGAAACGGGGATCAGGGCGGGGGAGTGGCATATCAAGACCCCGTTCTCTTGATATGGGGTGGTGGTTTTCGACATGAGGGGCCCCTACGGTTTGGCGGCGATGGCGTAGACGTGGTTGAGCGGGTGTTGATCCAGTTCCAGATGCAGCACTTCAAGCCCTCGCCCCCACAGAAGTTCAAGGTTTTGCCGGATCCCGATGGAGCTGTAATAAAAAGTGTCGTCGTGCCAGCGGTCGGTGTGTTCGCCGCTGGCGTTGCCGAAGGTGTAGATCAAAACCCCCTGCGGGCGGAGCCAATCGCACAGTTGGGTCAGCACCCGGGGATGTAGGGCCAGGGGCAGATGGAAGAGGCTGTCCCAGGCCACGATCAGATCGAATGGCTCATCGTTCTGCCAAGTGGCGATGTCGTGGTGGAAAAACCGGTGTTCGGGATGGGCCGCCCGCGCCAGATCCACCATCGCCCGCGACACGTCGACCCCCGTCACCGCAAACCCACGATCTTGCAGCAGCCGGATCACCCGCCCCCCCGCGCCGCAACCCACATCGAGCGCCTTGCCCCCCGTCGGCGCGAAACCCAGCGCCTGCTCGATCTGGGCAAGGCCGTAGTCGGAGCCGTCATGCCGGTCGCGCCACCAGTCGGCGATCTTGTCGTACTTGGTTCCAAGAACAGTGGGATCCATCGCACCCCTCCATTGCCACAAACATCCGCCTCAAAACAGCGACGGCCCGGACGGCAGATATTGCTCCAACGCCCCGAAAGGAGCCGAGGTCATGAACTGGGCGTGGGCGACGAGCTTGAGCCCCGCCGCCATCGCCAGCGTCTGCGCCGCGCGGTTGCACCCCGGCACCGCCAGCCGCACCTCGCCCCCCGCCCCCGCCGCCTCGCGCAGCGCCAGGGCGAGCACCGCGGGGCCGTCCGCGGGGGCGCGCCAGGCCACCGGACCGACCGTCCCCAACCGGTGGCGAAAATAGCCGATTTCCTCCCCGCCGCGCACGACGGCCCGTCCCATCAGCCCCCCCTCCTCCCAAAAACGGTGATCGACCATCCGTCCGGCGCCCCGCACCTGCCGGTCGAGCGCCTGCGCGACCGACGTTTCGAGGGGGACGGTTGTGGTGTCCGACGCCGCTTCGGGGAGCGATTTTGGGATCCCCTCGAATTGCAGAATCGGGCCGCCCGGCCACATCCCCAGCTTCAGGTAGGCCGCCATGGCGCTCGGGTCGATGGAGGACCAGGTGAAAAACCGCTCGGCCCCCCGCGCCGCCCCCTCCCTGTGCACCCGGCGCAGCAGCGGCATCCCGATCCCCTCCCGCTGCCGGGCGGGCAAGACCCAAAAGGCGCTCAGGAACCACAGCCGATCCCGCACCACCGCCCCGGCGATCCCGACGATCTCCCCCTCGATTTCGGCCACCTGGAAGATCCCGGTTTCGAGCACGTGGAGGTACCCCCGCTCCACCGCAGCGCGGGGGGGGATCGGGGTGGCGACGCCGTGGCGGTCGAACATGTCGGCCACCGCCTCCAGGAAAACCCCAGCCAGGGCGGGGATATCCTCGGGACGGGCATCCCGATAACCGATTGCGCTCATTGGATTTTCCTCACGGTGTGGTTGCCGTAGTCGCTCACAAAAAGGGCGCCGCCCAGACTCACCACCCCCGACGGATCGGTGAAGCGGGCCGCAGCGCCGCCCCCGTCGCTGGATCCCGCCATCCCCGCCGAACCGGCCAGGGTGGCGACCGCTCCGGTCACCGGATCGACGGTTCGGATCAACCGGTTGAGCGGTCGGTCACGTACAGGGTCGATCCGTCGCCGGCGATCCCCTGCGGATTGGCAAACCTGGCGGCGGCGCCGATCCCGTCGCTGGCCCCCCCCTGACCCGTCGTTCCGGCCAGGGTGGTCACCGTTTGGGGGGTAATCAGAATCTGGCGGATCGTGTTGTTGCCGCTGTCGGCCACGAACAACGAGGCGCCGTCGCAGGCGATGCCGTAGGGGCCGTTGAAGGTCGCAGCCGTGCCGACGCCGTCGTCGCTCCCCCACACCCCCGCGCTCCCCGCCAGGGTGGTGACCGCGCCGGTGATCGGGTCGATGCGGCGGATGGTGCTGTTGCCGTAATCGCTGACGTACAGGTCGATCCCGTCGGTCGTGATGCCGTAGGGGTTGTTGAAGCGGGCCGCCGCGCCGACCCCGTCGCCCGATCCCGACAATCCCGCCGTGCCCGCTAGGGTGGTCACCCGGGTCGTGGCCAGATCGATCTTGCGAATGGTGTGGTTGGCGTAGTCGGCCACATACAGGCTGGCTCCGTCGCAGACGATGCCACTGGGACCGTTGAAACTCGCCGCTGCCCCGATGCCATCCGCGCCGCCCCAGGTGCCAGGGCTCCCTGCCAGGGTGGTCACCATGCCGTTGGCGGGATCGATTCTGCGAATGGTGCTGTTGCCGAAATCGGCCACATACAGGTAGGTGCCGTTGCCGGTCAGACTGTAGGGGCCGTTGAACTGAGCCAGGGGACCGGCATTGTCGACCGCGCCGCCGATTCCGGCGGTTCCAGCCACGGTGGTCACCGCCCCGGCAAGGCTCAGGGAGGCCCCGATGATACCGCCCCCCACCAGCCCGGTACGCACCACCCGCGCCCGGATTTCGAGGGGAACTCCACCCAAGGGGGGGGCGGCGGCGAAGTTGTAGGCGGCCACGACGAGGGCATTCACCCCGGCCGGATCGAGCGGCGGCAGGGGAACGGTCGTCCCTGTACCGGTAGACACCGCAATTGCACCACCGCTCGCGCCGATCCCGTCGAGTTTGCCATCGGCCAGATCGTCGCTCAGAGCGACGTTCACCGCGAAGGGATCGGCGCCACCGAGCCCCGCCACCGTCAAGGCCGGGTCCCGACCGAGCAGCGCCAGCCCCCCGAGTAGGGCGGCATATTGTTTCTGAGCCGCGCTCGACCCGGCAGGCAAGTTCAGGGGATCGACCGGCTCCGTGGCAAAGGGGTCGATGCCGAAGCGGTTGCGGGTTTCGATCCGCGCCCGCGCCGCAGCGGTCGTGATCGCCATCCCCCCCGCGGCCAGACTGCGTGCTCTCAGATCGGCGGCGTGGGTCAAGGGAGTGACCGCCACCGTCAGGATAGCGTCGGCGCCGGGCAGGGTTTCGATCAAGCCGCGCAGCTCCCCACCCATGGCGACGCTGGCTCCAGTGGCCGGATCGACGTAATTCCCCCCGCTGGCGACCACCTCCAGCGGCAGGCTTGCCCCGGCGGGAATCCGCCCCACCCAGCTGCCGGAGCCGTTCGTTGCAAAGGGGCCGGCCACCGCCGCCCCCCGCGCCCCTCCGGTCTTCAAGGTGTACACGGTGACTGTCGCCCCGCCAACTGGGGTCACGACGACCGTTCCCTGGATGGTGACGGTGGGAACCGGCTTGGTGGACGAGGAGGCGACGAAGCAACCGCTCAAGGCAATGCAGACAGCGCTCCCGAACAAGAGCGATTTTATGGGAATCGAGGTATTCATCATCGGTCTCCTTGCTGGCATCACTGGGCTGTGAAGTCCCAGGTAGCGGTCAGGTCACGCCCCAGACAGCTCCAGGTCCCGGTCAGACGGGCGGCATCGGTGTGGTGGACCAACCCACTGCCGCCGGTGGAGCAGGCGGCTGTCCCCACCATGAAGAGCAGCCCCGAAGCGGGGTATGGGGTTGCCACACCACCGCAGGTCAGGTTGATGACGGCGGTCGGATCGACCTTGAGGGTGAAGTTGTGAGACAGGGTGTAGGGGGCGGTGGCCTGGCCGTTGAAAGCGGTCAACAGCGAATCGGGGTTGAGTGCGTCGCCGCTCGAAATGGCAAGCGAAAAGGTCGCCGGGGTGCAGCCGGGAACGGTCAGGGTGCCATCCAGAGTGCCGCTGCCCAGATAGCCGCCGTAGTCGATTTGGCTGTCGTACAGGCTCCAGTTCAAAGTGGCGACCGCGTCGAGATCGGAACGGAGCAGATGGACACTTCCGACATAGGTCACCGGGGTGGTGGCGGTGCTGCCGCTCCCCCCCGAAGGGTTGGCGACGGTCGTGTCGCCGCCGTTGCAGCCGGGCAGCAGCGCGACTGCCAAACCGGCAATCAGAAGGATGGGATCGATTTTCATGGCGGCTCCTTGGGCAGGCTCCTAGAACGGGGGTAAGAGGTTGACTCGCAAAGGTTTGCGACGGGGCGCAGTCTCGACACCCTCCACCGCAACCACATCGCCCAAAAGAGCCATTGCCCCCCTCGAAAAGAGCCATCACCCTTGCGTTTGTGAACGCAGTCACGCCATCCATCTCCTCCCCAGCGGTTGCCCCATGACCTTCGATCCCGCCACCCCTTTTTTGCGCGCCAAGACCCAACCTCCACGACTACGCACCGAGTTGATCCCCCGTCCTGCGCTGGAGGCACGGCTGGCCTCCGCAGTGGGGGCCACACGGCTGGTGCTGGTCTGCGCCCCGGCGGGCTACGGCAAGACCAGCCTGCTCAGTCGGGTGTTGACCGAGGGGCGGGAGGGGACGGTGCGGGGGTGGCTGTCGCTCGACGCCGAGGACGACCTGCCGAGGGTGTTGCTGGCGCTGGTCGAGGCGCTCGATCCCTTCGATCTGCCCTGGCGCATCGCCCCCGAGGCGCTGGCCCAAATGGCGGGGCGGGAGGACGGCGGGGCGCAGCGGGCCGCCGAGGTGGTGCTCGATGCCCTGGCGGGGTGCGAAGCGACCGCTGGGGTGGTGGTGTTCGAAGAGCTCCACCGCGTCGTCCATCCCCCCTTGTTTACCTGGCTGGAGCGGATGGTCGAGCGGCTCCCCCCCGGCTGGAGTTTCGTGCTCGCCACCCGTGTCGATCCCCCTCTCCCCCTGGCCCGTCTACGGGCTCAAGAGGAGCTCACCGAATTCCGGGACGAGGATCTGCGGTTTTCGAAACAGGAGGCGCTGGCCCTGGGGCAGCGGATCGGTAGCGACAATCCGGCCTTGATCGAACCGCTTTGGCAACGCACCGGGGGGTGGCCCGCCGGGCTGCGGCTGGCGCTGCAAACCGGTGATCTGGCCCATGCATCCTGGGCCACCGACCGCCACGCCTTCGACTACCTCGCCAGCGAGGTACTCGATCAAATGCCGACCGAATTGCGGATCTTCCTGCTGCGTTGTTCGGTATTGCCCGAACTGACCGCCGAGCGTTGCCAGGCGGTGAGCGGCGATCCCGAGGTGGCGGCCCGGCTCGATGAAATCGAACGGCGCCGCCTCTTCGTCGCGGTACTGGAGGGGGAGGAGCGGACCCTGCGGTTGCACGACCTCTTCCGCGATTTTTTGCAGATGCAACTGCGCCGCTGGCGGGGCGAGGAGCTGCCCGAGCTGCTGCGCCGGGCCGCCAACTGCGAGCGCGATCCGGCCCGCCGGGTCGATTGGTGGCTTCAGGCTGGCGACCTGACCGCCGCCCAACAATCGCTGGCCGAGGCGGCCCCGCTGCTGCTGCTGGCGGGGGACGATGGCCGGTTGCTTCGGTTGGTCGAGACTTTTCCCCCCGAGATCCGCAACAGCTCCCCAGTGCTGGCCTTCGTTCGGGGGATGTGGGCTTGGCCCCGTTTCAAATGGCACACGATGATCGATGCGATGGGGCAGGCGACGCAGGGGTTCTCGGCGCTGGGGATGGAGGAGCGGGCGCAACAGACCCGGGTTTTCGGCGCCCTGGGGGCCATCGCCGTCGGTCGGATCGAGCAGGCACAGGCACTGGAGCAAGAGGTCTTACAGGGACCGAGTTTCCCCGAGTTGGAGGTCATGAGCGCCCTGATGGCCTATTGGCTCGAAGGGTTGCGCGGCCCCGCCGAGGGGCCCGCCCGGCAATTGGAGCGGATGATCGACGGACTGATTCGGCTCCCTAGCCCTCAGCTTTGGCTGCGCTGCACCCCCCACTCCATCTTCATGGGCCGCCCCGGCGTCGCCTCGGCGATGGAGCGATTTGCCCGGCAGGCGGCGCTGCTGGCGGGGGAGGAGCACCCCCAATTGGCGGCGACCGCCCGCACCCTGATGGTGTGGGTTCTCTTTTGGCGGGGACGGGTCACCGAGGCGCAGCAAGCGATGCGGGCGTGTCTGAGCGACGAGCGCTGGTTTGGCCAGACGGCGCAAATGCGCATCGCCCGGGCCTCGTTCGAGTGCATCCTGCAACTGCTGCGGGGCAGCCACGAGGGGTGCCTTCAGGCGGGGATTGCTCTGGTGGCCGAGGTCGACCGAGACGAGCAGCGCAGCAAAACCGGACGGGGGGTCTACCTCTTTCAAGCGGGGAGAATCTCAGCCGCCGTCGGCGACTGGGATACGGTACGGCTTCGCCTCGACGACCTGGCGATCACCCCCACCGACACCGAGTGGCCCTACATGGCGGTGGCCCGCCCCAATCTATTGGCCCGGTTGGCGCTGCACGAGGGGGATTTTGAACGGGTGGTCGCCCTGCTCGAACCGGTGCTGGATTCCTCAGCCGCCCACGATCTGTTTTCGTGCGACGAAATGGTGCGGGCGACCCTGGCGGCGGCGCAGGTGGGTTTGGGGCGGATGGCTCAAGGCTGGAACAGCCTTGCCCCAGCGATTGCGGCGGCGCGTAGAAGCGGCGAAATCATGGGGTTGCTCATGGTGGGGAGCGAACTGCTCGAAACCCTAGCCCGGACCGACTGGGGGGCGGTCGCCCCCGAGGCCGACCGCATCTGGCTTTCGACCCTACTCAAACAAAGCCGGGCACTGCGCCAAGCCGAACCCGAAGCGCGCCCCCTCACCGACCTGGAGGCGCTTTCCCCCAGGGAGCAAGAGGTGCTGGCCCTGATCGCCGCAGGCAGCAGCAACAAACAGATCGCCCGCGACCTGGCCCTTTCGACCCATACGGTCAAGCGGCATGTCGCCAACATCCTCGACAAACTCGACCTTGCCACCCGAGGACAGGCCGCCGCATGGTGGCACAGCCATCATCCCGCCTGATCGGATCGTCCATGCCCCCTCGGCGCACCGCCTCAAAAAGTGGTCCCAAGAAAGCTGGTGCGGGTCGGCCCAAGGGCGGATGGAGGTGGTAATGCGCGACGGCACCCGCTGCGACTGCCTGACCGCGACCCACGCTGTCGAGATCGATTACGCCAAGAAGTGGGCCGAGGTGATCGGGCAGGCGTTGCACTACGGGGCGCTGACCGGCAAAGAGGCGGGGATCCTGCTGATCGTGCTCAAACCGGAGGAGGAGAAATACGTGCGCGGATCAAACACGACCGATGGGGATCAGGACCGATGGGGTCTACCATCGGATTTTCCAGCAAAGTCGGACTTGGGGTTCGGCCACGGGGTGGCCTCCTACGCGCAATGGTTCCTGCGTCGGTCCAGGCCTGACCTGCCCCCCCCATCCCGGCGTCATCCCCGCGCAGGCGGGGATCCAACGGTCGCGGGGGCGACAGCGCTGGGTGGGATGGGGTCGCTGCGGGGGCGAGGCTGCCCCGGTGAGCCCACCGTGCATTCGGGCTCCGAGTTCGGGCTCCGAACGGGACGCAATCGCGCCGAGGGCGGCGCTCCTACCACGCCGTCTCATGGCGCCTATTGTTGGTTTTTGCGAAGCGGCGCTGAAAAAGGCAGGAGACCTTTATTCAGCGTTTCTCTAAGAAGACGGTTGCATTGCTTGGTTTGGCCTGTGAGTCCCTTCGTCATCGGCACTCCAAACCTCCACCCGCCTTGCCCCCCTCGACACCCGATTCAGCCCATACACCCAAGCCTCGACCCTCCGACCCGAATCGAGCCTTACCTCCACCAACCGCCTGCCAAACAAACCCCGCCGCGATGCCACCCCGAGCGGTTCTTCGTAGTGATCGAGCAGCGGCAGCAATGCCGAGGGGCTGCGTAGACGCAGCAGCACGCCGCGCACCCGATCACCCTTGCCCCCCGAAAGAATCACGCCAGGGTAGGCCCCCAGGTCGTACAAACGCCCCCGAACGGATCCGCGCCCAACCCGGCTGCAGCCCAGCTTGACCCGGCTTTGAATCCCCGGATCGGCCCGCCCCCAGATCAGGGTGCCGTACACAAAAAGGTACCGGTTCATCGCCGCTTTAAACCCCCTCCTCCCATCCCGCCAGTTGCCGTTCCAGGGCTTGCAACCGCTCTGTCCACGGCACGATCCAGCTCTCTTCCACCAACGCCCCCAACCTGTGGGCGGTGGCGGAGTCGATGCGGGCTTCGGCCATGGGGTAGAGAACCCGATCCTCCTTGAGGATGTGTTGCCCGATCAAAAAGGTGTACTGGCGCACCGCTCGACAGAAGGCCTCGCCGCCCCCCCGCTCCCCTGCCGCGATTTGCTGGGCAGCAGCCCCCATTGCCTCAAGGTATTTTCGCCCGTTGTCATGTTCGAACAGCATCACCCCCAGCGGCCCCCCCTCGCGTGGCACCCCTGCAGCCTCCATGGCGGAGAAGAGCAGCTGTTCCTCCTTGTGGTGGTGCCAGTGGTCGGCGTATTCGACCAGCCACCCCACCCCCCGCAGCGCCGCCTGACCATCGACCGGCTCGCCCCCGCGAATGGCCACGCACCAGTGGTCGAGCACGTTGAGCATGCGCTCGATGGTGCGGTGTTCCTGTCGGAGGAGCTCGGTAAGCTTCATGGCAACCCCTTTCTGGGGTGAAAAACCCAGCCGTTCCAAAATCATCTGGTATCGACTAATTAAGGTATCGTAATACTTAAATAGAGATAGGGCCACGCAGGCTGTACAACCCACCCACGCACCAGTCAGGATGGTCAGGAACTGTCAACGTCGACCCGACTCAAGCAACACGGGACGTTGGCCCCAAGGGAACAGGAACCCACACTCGGAGCGACCATGACTGCCCTGCCGCTGGCCCAGCACCATTGCACCGCACTCCCCCCCGGCACCCCCCCTTTGAACGAAGAGGCGGCGGGGCTTTTGCTGCAACAACTCAACCACGGTTGGACCATCAAAGTCGGCCCCATACTGAACAAACGTTTCGATCTGCCCGACTTTGCCCGGGCCTTGGCCCTGACCCAAACCATCGGCGCCCTGGCCGAGTCCGAAAACCATCACCCCGAAATCTGCCTGGCCTGGGGCAAGGTTGAGGTCCGGCTGCGGACCCATTCGGTGGGGGGCTTGAGTTTGAATGACTTCATTCTTGCGGCCCGTATTGAGGAGCAACGGGGTTCGGGTTTGGGGTAAGCAGGGGTCAACGACGTTGTATCAAAAAGCGGCGTGGCGCACAGTTTGCACCACTTAAATATGCTCGGATCATGCAAATTTAGTCACCTATCGCGACAACGAGACTGAGGATGGACAAGCCCCCTTTCCCCGCGCAGATCCTCGACTCACGCAAGATGTTGACCGTCACCCTCACAGGCCTGGGGATCGCCCTGTTGGTCTGGTCGCAAGCGGTGAACTTCCTGATCTTCCACGCCCTCGTCGAATTCTTCTCGGTGGTGGTCGCCTTCACCATCGGGGTGGTCGCCTGGCAAACCCACCCCTTCACCCGCAACCACTTTCTGCTGTTTCTGGGCTGTATGTTTCCCTGGATCGGCGGCCTGGATCTGATGCACACCCTGCTCTACAAAGGGATGAATCTTCTGCCGACCGACGCCAATCCCCCCACCCAATTTTGGGTGGTGGCCCGCCTGCTTCAGGGGGTGGCGCTGCTCTGTGCCCCCGTTTACCTCACCCGAACCCTACGTCCCGTCCCGATCTTGATCGGGATCGGTACCCTCGCCGTCACCCTGTCGATCGCCATTCTCACCGGCCATTTTCCCGACGCCTACATCGAGGGGATGGGGCTGACCTCCTTCAAGGTGGGGATGGAGGTGGTGGTGATCGCCCTGCTCGTGGGGAGCCGGCTGTTCCTCATGGCCCGTCGCCGCCTGGTGGACGAACAAACGCTGACCTGGATGACCCTGGCCATCGGGTTTTCCATCGTCTCGGAGCTTGCCTTCACCTTCTACACCGACCTCTTCGGACTCTCGAACCTGATCGGCCACATCTTCAAGGTGGGCGCCTTCTGGTTCATTTTTTTAGCGCTGGTCCACACCACCCTGCACGAACCCTTCCGGCAATTGGCCCGACAGGTCTCCACCTACGACTCGATCCCCGACCCCATCGTGGTGGTCGACAAACAGGGGGTGATCCGCCAAAGCAACCGCGTTGCCGAGGCTGTGTCGGGCTCTGCCACCCTGGTCGGGGCAGCTTTGCATGAGCGGTTGCACTCCCCCTCCACCCCCATCGAGCAATGCCCGGTCTGCCGTCTGCTGGCGCTGGGGGAATCGAGCCATGGAGTGGAGCTGCACCTGCCCGAGGTGGGACGGTGGCAAATGGTGGTGGTCTCCCCCCTGTGGACCGGCACCGATCCCAGCGCCATGGTGTTGGTCGTCCACGACATCACCGCCAAAAAACGGGGGGAGTTCCGTCTGCGTCGTCTCAACCGGGCCCTTTACACCTTAATCACCTGCAACCACGCCATGATTCACGCCCACAGCGAGGAGGGTCTGTTCCAGGATGTCTGCGATCTAATCGTGCGCCGGGGGGGGTACGCCATGGCCTGGGTGGGGCTACGGGGGGATGACCCGGAGCGGCGGATCGTCCCGGTCGCCCATGCGGGAAAAGAGGATGGATTTCTCGAAACGGTCCCCTTCTTCTGGGACGGCCCCCCCGAAACCCATTGCCCGGCGACGCGGGCGCTGCGCCGGGGAAAAACCACTTATATCAACGATATCGTTCACGAAATTGTTTATCCCCGGTTGCGCGAAGAGGCGCTCAAACGGGGGTACGCATCGACCCTGGCCATCCCGCTACGCGGTGATGGGGGCCAACCCTGGGGGGTCCTGACCGTCTACGCCGACCGCCCCCACTTCTTCACCGACGACGAGCTGGTGTTGCTCGACAATCTGTCGGGCGATCTGGCCTTCGGGGTCGAATCGCTGCGTAACGAAAAGGCCCGCACTCAGGCCCAGCAAGAGCATCGCTCCAGCCTGGAACGGCTCAACCGCTCGATGGAACAAGTGGTGGAGGCGGTAGCCCGCACCATTGAAAAACGGGACCCTTACACAGCGGGGCATCAACAACGGGTCGCCACACTGGCGGTCGCCATCGCCCGCGCCATGAGCCTGCCCGAGGAGCAAATCCGGGGGATCGAACTGGGGGCCTCGATTCATGATCTGGGCAAGATCAACATCCCCACCGAAATCCTCACCCGCCCCGGCAAACTCAATCCCTACGAGATGGAGATCATCCGCACCCATTCCCAAAGCGGCTGGGAGATCATGGATGGGGTCGACCTGCCCTGGCCGGTGGCGACCATGATTTTGCAGCACCACGAACGGCTCGACGGTTCGGGCTACCCTCATGGCATTCAAGACGGGGAGATCCTGCTCGAAGCCCGGATCATCGCGGTGGCCGACGTGGTCGAGGCGATGAGCTCCCACCGCCCCTACCGAGCCCGCAATCCCCTGGATGCCGCCTTGAGCGAGATCGAAACCCACGCCGGGAGCTTTTACGACCCGGAGGTGGTACGGGCCTGTTTGCACCTGTTCCGAGAGGAGGGGTTCAACCTGGAGGGATGATCGCACGCACCGTTGAAAACCACGTCCCGAACCCGAACCAGATGAAGTAGCATCATCCGACGTACCCCCCGCCGGAGACCCCATGCCCCCCACGCACGACACCAACCTTGAACACCTGATGCAGCAGCTCCGCGACGGACGCCTGCCGGTTGAGGCGTTGCGTTCCGCTGTCACCGCCCTGCTCGACGCCCCCGACACCCCCCCAAAAACCTTGGTCCGGGTCGGCCACGACCTGCTCAACTTGGTGCAAGAGCTGGAGCTCAGTCGTCGGGGCATCGAACGGGCGCGCAGGGAGTGGACCGCAGCCATCGACGCCGTTACCGAGCCTGTGTTTTTGCACGACCGCGAATTCAACATCATCCGGGCCAACAAGGCCTACGCCGAAGCGGCCGGCCTTCCCCTGCCCGAACTCCTCGGGCGTCCCTACTACGAGGTCTTCCCTAAAAGCAAAGGGCCCACCCACCTCTGCCAAGGGGCGCTCGAAACCAAGCAGCTCGATCCAGCCCGCGAAGAGCTCCACCTGGTCGACGGCAAGGTGTTCGTCAGTCGCGACTACCCGCTGCGCGATCTGCGCGATCAATACCTGTATTCGGTCCACCTGCTCGACGACGTCACCGAGGCGCGCAGCGCCGAACAGGCGCTACGGCGCAGTGAGGCGATGCTCAACCGGGCCGAGCGCCTGGCCCATCTGGGCAGTTGGGCATTCGATCCCCGCAGCGGCAAGATGATCTGGTCGGCCGAGGTGGCCCACATCTTCGGGCTTGAGGAGCAAACCGAGTCCGGCAACTTGGAGACCCTGCTGCGGCTGGTCCACCCCGACGACCGGGAGCGGGTTGCCCAAACCCTGAAGGGGCACCTGACCGATGCGGTCGATCTCGATTTTCGCATCGCCCCCTTCGAGGATCTTGAGCTACTGATCCACGAACATGCCGAGCCGCTTGAAGGCGACGGCGCAGGGGTGGTCGGGACCTTTCAAGATGTCACCGAGAGCAGGGCCACCGAGGCGGCGCTGCTGCAACGTTCCCTCGATCTCGGGGAGCGGGTCAAAGAGCTCGACACCCTGTTCAAGCTCTCGCGGCTGATCGACGAACCGGGCATCGACGCCCCGCGGCTGTTGCAACAAACCGCCGCGTTGATTCCTGTCGGCATGCAGCACCCCGAGCGGGTTTCGGTCCTCGTCGAGTTGTCGGAACACCGCTTCCACGCCGGTTGCACCCCCTTCCTCCCCGGCCAGGCCGAAGAGCTGGCCCTGCCCATCAAAATCGAACATCGCCAAGTGGGCACCGTCGCAGTGGCGGTGCAGCGCGGGGCGGGCGAGAAGGAAACGATTCAGCCCGAAGAGCGCAATATGCTGGCCGCCATTGCCGAACGGCTGGGCCATGTGCTGGGACGCTGGCAACTGGCCCAAGCCCGACGCGAGGCGGAGCACAAGGTGCGCGACAGCAACGCCCTGCTCGAACAGGTCTTCGAAAACGTCCATCTGCTGATCGCCTACCTCGACGCCGATTTCAACTTCTTGCGGGTCAACAGCGCCTACGCCGCCATCGAGGGGCAGCTCCCCGCCTATTTCGTCGGCAAAAACCACTTTGCCCTGTACCCCAATGCCGAAAACGAGGCGATCTTCCGTCGGGTGGTGCGCAGCGGGGAGCGGTTTCAGGTACAGGCCAAACCCTTCAGCTACCCCAACCACCCCGAATGGGGAATCAGCTATTGGGATTGGACCCTGACCCCGGTGAAAAACGAGCAGGGGGTGGCGACAGGGGTGGTGCTGGCGCTGCTGGACGTCACCGAGCGCACCCGCGCCGAGGGTGAGGTCCACCGCAGCGAAACCAGCCTAAAACAGGCCCAAGCCATCGCCCATTTGGGCAATTGGGACTGGAACATCGTCAGCAACGAGCTGGCCTGGTCCGACGAGATCTACCGCATCTTTGGGCTACATCCCCAGCAGTTTGGCGCCACCTACATCGCCTTTTTAGAGAGGGTTCACCCCGACGACCGCCAGGCAGTGATCGACGCGGTGAACCACGCCGTCGCGCAGCATACCCCCTACGGCATCGTCCACCGTCTGGTTCGCCCCAACGGAGACATTCGGGTGGTTCGGGAGCAGGGGCAGGTGACCTACGGCCCAGAGGGGCAGCCGCTGCGTATGGTCGGGGTGATCCACGACATCACCCAGATCGTCCAGGCCGAGGCGATGAGCCAGCGGTTGGGCAGGATTCTCGACCACGCCCCCACCCTGGTGCTGGTCCTCGACGCCGCCACCCTGCTCATCGTTCAGGTCAACGAGGGGACGGCCCAGCGCCTGGGCTCCCCCAGTCAAAACCTGCTTGGGCACTCGGTGGCCGAGCTGCTGGGTGAGGTCGATCTGGCCCGTTTGCGGTCCGAAGGGGCGTGTCTGCGCTCGGGCGAAACAACCCAAGCGCAGTTCGACATCGAGCTGCACCCCCACCACGGCGACCCCTTTCCCGCCGAGGTGCGACTGAGTTACGCCGCCGACGAACCGACCCCCTTGCTGTTGCTCATCGCTCAGGACATCACCCAGCGCAAACAGACCGAGGCGGAGTTGCTGGCAACCCTGCGCGCCCTCAAGACGATCTCAACCTGCAACAAAACCTTGATCCACGCCGTGGACGAAACCCGGCTGCTGGGCGACATCTGCAAACTGGTGGTCGAGGTGGGGGGATACCCCATGGCATGGGTCGGACTGGCGCGGCAAGACGAACGGCGCACCGTGGATCCGGTCGCCTGGGCAAGCAACTCCGGGGAGGATGTCACCCAGGAGTTTATCGCCTCCCTCGAACCGAGCTGGTCCGTCGACACCCCCAAGGGATACGGGCCGGCCGGCCGGGCGATTCGCACCGGGGCGCCGGTGGTCCTCGATGTGACCGATCCCGACTTCGAGCCGTGGCGCGAACTGGCGACCGAGCACGGTTTCGCGTCGGCACTGGCGCTACCCCTGACTTCAGAAGGGATCCCCCTCGGCGCCCTGACCATCTACGCCGACCAGCCCCAACTTTTTACCGAGGCCGAGATCGCCATCTTGTCCGAGCTGGCCGACGACCTGGCCTTCGGCATGACCACGCTGCACACCCGCGCCGCCCGTCACCACGCCGAACATCTGGCCCACCAGCGCATGGAGCAACTGGGACGAGCGATGGAGCAGACGATTCGAGCCATTGCCCTGACCATCGAAAAACGGGATCCCTACACGGCGGGGCATCAACTACGGGTCGCCGATCTGGCTGCCCATATCGCCCAAGAGATGGGGCTTTTGCCGGAGCAGATCGAGGCGATTCATATGGGGGGGCAGATCCACGACATCGGTAAAATCTATGTCCCGGCCGAGATTCTGGGCCGCCCCGGCACGTTGACAACCAACGAAATGAACCTGATCCGAGCCCACCCCGAGATCGGCCACGAGATCGTGGCGGGGATCGAATTTCCCTGGCCGGTGGCCGACATCATTCGCTACCACCACGAGCGGCTCGACGGCTCAGGCTATCCCGACGGACTCAAGGGGGAGGCAATCCCCTTAGAGGCCAGGGTTCTGGCGGTGGCCGACGTGGTCGAGGCGATGGCCTCCCACCGCCCCTACCGACCCGGATGGGGCATCGAACCGGCGCTGGCCGAAGTCGAGGCCAACGCAGGCACCCTATACGACCGCGATGCGGTCGCCGCTTGTCTGCGTCTGTTTCGCGAAAGGGGGTATGTCATCCCTCCGCCCGAAGAGCGGGCCATCCCCAACCCTTGACCTAAGGAGACGCTGATTAAAGGCAAAACTCCGCCATTGAAGCGCCTGTAAATCCCCCCTGTCCCCCCTTGAACAGGGGGGGGAGGGACGCTCACGGGAGGCGTTCGGGTCGAGTGCATCAGCGCTTCCGAGCAGCCCAGGGATGGGCCGCCACAGTGGTGCGCAGTCGTAGGAGGCGACCTAAGTCGCCGAAGCTCTGCTTTTGGTTTTTGCGTAGCGTGCTGATTCAAGGCAGGAACCTTTAATCAGCGTTTCCCTAAGGAGTTCTCATGGCCCTGGTCGAATCGATCGACATCCCCCTCGGCACACCGATGCCCCCCTTCGATCTGCCCGACCCCAACGGCAACGTGCACACTTTGCGAGGGGCGCTCGGTCCCAAAGGGCTGTTGATCGCCTTTACCTGCAACCACTGCCCCTACGCCATTGCCGTCTGGCCCCGGCTTGTGGCGTTGGCAGCGCGGGGTCGGGCGCTGGGGATCGCCACCGTGGCGATCAATCCCAACATCCACCCTAGCTACCCCGACGACGCCCCCCCAAAAATGAAAGAGGCGGTGGCCCGTTGGGGGGTCGACTTCCCCTATCTGGTCGACGAATCCCAGACGGTGGCCCGCGCCTACAAGGCGCAGTGCACCCCCGACCTCTATCTGCTCGACGGGGGGGGCAAGCTGGCCTACCACGGCCGGATCGACGACTGCTGGCAGAACGAGGCCAAGGTAACCCGGCGCGAATTGCTGGCCGCCATCGAGGCGGTGGCGACGGGGCAAACGGTGGACTTGGAGCAGATCCCCTCGCTGGGGTGCTCGATCAAATGGAAGGGGTGAGTCCCAGTTTGGATGCGGGGGTAGGCTCGGGTACCATCGCGCCCCCTTGTCCCCCACCCCCCATCGATCTGAAATCCCATGCCTTTAGAAGCAACCGACAACTGGCTCGACCAAGCCGCCATGCGCCAGGCTTTTTCGAAGGCGGCCCCCCGCTACGAGGCTGCCGCCACCTTTCAGGCGGCGGTCGGGGCGGAGCTGGTGCAACAACTTGAGGTGATCCGCCGTTTTCAGCCCCGCCGCATCCTCGATTTGGGTTGCGGCCCCGGCAACGTGGGGCGCTTGGTCGCCAAGATGTACCCCAAGGCCGAGGTGGTGATGGCCGACATCGCCGAGGGGATGGTGGTGCAGGCCAGAAGCCACAAGCGCTGGTTGGCCAAACAACGTTTCGCCTGCGCCGACGCTCAATTGCTCCCCTTTGCGGGGCGCAGCTTCGATCTGGTGATTTCGAACCTGGCCTTGCAATGGTGTCCCGATCTGCCGCTCGCCCTGAAAGAGATTCACCGGGTGCTCGCCGGCGGCGGACTGCTGCTGGCCACCACCATGGGGGAGCGCACCCTCGAAGAGCTGCGCACCGCCGCCGCCCAGGCCGACCAAACCCTGGGGCACAATCCCGCCCCCCACACCTCCCCCTTCATCGACCTGCACCATTTCGGCGACCTGGTTTCGGTGAGTGGCTTTCGTCAGCCGGTGGCCGACTCCGACCGCTACCCCCGCCGTTTTGCCACCCTGCGCGATCTGATGGGGGAGCTCAAAGCCATCGGCGCCCACAACGCCGACCGCCGCCGCCGCCGCGGCTTGAATACCCGCCGCTGGCTGGAGGCGCTCGAATCCCATTACCCTCGCCGCGACGAGCAGGGAATCGTCGCTACCTTCGAGGTGCTGTCGGTACTGGGTTGGAAGGAGGAGGCGAGTATTGGGGGGATTCCGGTGGCGGGGGGATGAGTCCTCCATCGGGCGCAGTCCCAAAAACAAAAAGGCCGGGGAGACCCGGCCTTTTTGTTTTTGGGACTGCGCGACCTCGAAGGTTTTACCCCCGCATCGCTACCATCTCAATCTCGACCTGCGCCCCCAGAGGGAGCGCCGCCACCTGCACGGTGGACCTGGCCGGGCGGTGATCGCCCAGGGCGGATGCGTAAGCGGCGTTGACGACCGCGAAGTGAGCCAGATCGGTAACGAAGATGGTCGATTTGACCACGGCGGTGAAATCGAGCCCCGCTGCCGTCAGCACCGCCCGCAGGTTGGCCATCGCCCGCTCGGTTTGGGCTACCACGTCCCCCTCGATCATCTTGCCGGTGGCCGGATCCAGGGCGATTTGCCCCGAGGTGTAGAGCAGATTCCCGGCCCAACGGGCTTGAACATAAGGGCCGACCGCCTGGGGGGCATGAGGGGTGGCGACGATGGTTTCACTCATGGGTACTCTCCTGGATGGCGGATTGACTGGGCGATTCCAAACCACTTTTGTAAGCCTCGGCGGCGACCAGATCGTTTTGACGGTCTGGGTCCTCCTCCTCTTGCTCCTTAAACAAACGACCGATCTCCTGCACCCCCTCCAGGTAACGCAGGCGGGCGGTGAGCTCCTCGATTTGACCGGCGTCGTGCACCTGAACCGAGAAAATCAACTCGGCAATACGCCCCACCCGATTGACGGTGCGCGATTCGCGGATGTTGATCCCCAACTCGGCCACCGCGTTGGTGATCGAGGCGAGCATGCCGGGTCGGTCCTGGGCGACCAGGTGCATCCGGGCGGTGTAGACCTCCTCCCCCTTGGGGGCCCAGTTGACCTCAAGGCAGTGCACGGTGGGATCGCTCAACGCCCGCACCCGCGGGCATTCGCGGTGGTGGATCTCGACCACCAGCCGCCCCTCCTGAATCAACCCCACCAAGGGATCCCCATGGACCGGCATGCAGCAGGTCCCCAGGCGAATCAAGGCTCCATCCATGCGGGCGATCCCCAAGGGGCGGCGCACCCCCCGCTCCTTGCGGTGGGGCCACCCCTTTTCTTTGATGAGGGGGACCAAGGCATCGAGGGGGGTGACCCTTTGCAGACCGACCCGATGGCAGAGTTCGTCGACCGAAAAGCGCCAGTGGTCGCTGAGGATCTTGGACTCCTCCTCGGTCAGTTCGTCCAGGGTGTGATCGAAGCGGTGCAAGACCTGATCGAGCAATACCCGACCAATCTCGATGGCCTCCTCGTGCTCCTGCTTGCGAAACCAATAGAGGATGGCGCTGCGCGCCCGCGCCGAGACGACAAAGCGCAGCCAGCGCCGCTGCGGCTTGGCTCGGGGACCGGTGAGGATCTCGATCTGGTCGCCGCTGCTAAGTACCGTATCGAGGGGGAAGAAGCGACCGTTAATCTTGGCCCCAACGCAGGCGTGGCCCAGGTCGGTGTGGATGGCATAGGCCAGATCGACCGGGGTGGCGCCGCGCGGCAGGCTGCGCACCTCACCCTTGGGGGTGAAGACGTAGGTCTCGCCGGGGAATAGGTCGACCCGCACATGCTCGACGAACTCCTCGCTGCTCAGCGAGGTTTGCTGAAACTCCAGCAGCTGGCGAATCACCTTGTAGCCCTGGTTGACCCCATCCTGGGTCACCCCCGCCACATCTTTGTAAAGCCAGTGACTGGCCACCCCGAATTCGGCCACCCGATGCATGTCGCGCGAGCGAATTTGAATCTCGGCCTGATTGCCCAGCGGTCCGATCACTGCGGTGTGCAGCGATTGGTAGCCGTTGGGTTTGGGCAGGGCGATGTAGTCTTTGAAGCGGCCCGGAATCGGTTTGAAGGTCGTGTGGACGATCCCCAAGGCCCGGTAGCAGTCCTCCACCGAATCGACCAGCACCCGGTAGCCATAGATGTCGTGAATCGCTTGGAGGGTCATCCCCTTGTCGATCATCTTGCGGTAGATCGAATAAATCGTTTTGGTCCGTCCCGCCACCGCCGCACCGATCCCGGTGTCGTTGATCTTCTTTGAAATGATGGCGGTGACCTTGGCGATGACCTCTTCCCGCTCGGTCCGGTTGCGACCCAGGCTCTCGGCGATGCGCTGGTACTCCACCGGATTGAGGTGTTTAAAAGCCAGATCTTCGAGTTCGGAGGCGATGCGGGTCAGCCCCAGACGACGGGCGATGGGGGCGTACAGATCGAGGGTTTCGCGGCTGTTGCGGATGCGCGCCTCTTCGGAGAGGTGCTCCAAGGTGCGCATGTTATGCAGGCGGTCGAGCAGCTTGATGATGATGACCCGGATGTCCCGGCCCATCGCCATCAGAATCTTGCGGAAGTTCTCGGCCTGCTCCGCCTCGCGGGTCGAGAAGGCCAGCTGAGTCTTGGAGATCTTGGTGACCCCGGCGACCAAAAAGGCAACATCGGCGCCGAAGCTCTGCTCGATCTCCTCGCTGGTCAGACCGGTGTCCTCCACCGTGTCGTGGAGCAGACCCGCCGCGATGGTGTCGACGTCCATATGGAGGTCGGCCAGCATCGAGGCAACCTCCAGCGGGTGAATCAGATAGGGCTCGCCGGAGCGGCGCATTTGGCCGCCATGGCTGCTGGCCATGAGTACATAGGCCTGCTGCACCGGAGCCAGGTCGGCTTTGGGCTGGTAAGCCTCGATCTTTTCAAGCAATTCGTTGGCGCGAATCATGATGCGGACCGTCTCAAGCTGATCGGCTCAAACCCAGGGCCGAAGACCGCGCCCCACCCCCACGTTGCATCCCGATGGGCCGCCCGGCCCGAAACCATGGCTCGGATTCGGACCGGGCCGCACGGGATCACTCGGCGTCGTTGTCAGCCTCGGCGGGGGCGCCACCACTGAACAGGCTTTCGGCCTTCTCAAGGGCAGTCGCCTCGCGGGGCGCGCTGCTCACCGCCTTGCCGCTCATCGCACCGCGACCGGAATCCATCGGCGAGGTGCGGGGACGGGGGGGCGGGGTCAACCACAGCCTTTCTTTATCGAGCTTGCCGGTGGCGATCTCTTTCAGGCTGAGCACGGTCGATTTGTGATGCTGACGGGGGGCAACCGGATCGGCGCCACGCAGCAACTGCCGCGCCCGCGCCGAGGACTCCAGCACCAGATGGAAGCGGTTGGGCTCATGGACCAAGCAGTCTTCAACGGTAATACGGGCCATTTCGATTCTCCTCGAACAACGCAGTGCCGTGCCCCAAAAGGGACGGAAACCCCAACTTCTCGGTTATGAATTCAGTAAAAACAAACGTTTGGGCTGAACAGCGCCCTCTTGGGCCCAGGCGATCCCCAGCAACCGGTCGGGGCCGAACACCGCCACCTGACCGGTAACGCCCCCCCCTACCACCCCGGCGATTTTTATCCCCTGGGTAAAGCGGGCCGTCTGAGCGCCATCCAGGGTACACGAAGGAAGAAGGGCGAGCAGTCTGGCCACCGGCAAAACCGCTGCTGCCCTGGCCTCAACCCCCAGCGCCTCAAGTTGGTCGAGGGTGATCGCATCGGCCACATCGAAGGGGCCGGTGCGCAGACGGCGCAGCGCCGTCAAATGCCCCACCGTTTCCAGGCGCTTCGCCAACGTCTCACCCAGACTGCGGATGTAGGTCCCCTTCGAAACCTCGGCGGTCAACTCGATGCGGCCGGGGGCGATCCAGCGGCATTCCAACGATGCAACCTCGATCTCCACCGGGGTCAGCGCCACCTCGATCCCCTGTCGGGCCAGATCGTAAGCCCGCTTTCCATCAACTTTCTTGGCCGAATATACGGGAGGGGTCTGCATCTGCCGCCCCAATAGGGTGCTGCAGGCCTGCTCTACCAACCCTTGATTCAGCTCGGGGACCACACCCCGTTCGACCTCTTGCCCCTCGGCGTCGCCACTGTCGGTCGCCACCCCCAATTGCAGGGTCGCGGCGTAGACCTTGTGGGCGTCGCTGAGCAGCGCCGCCGCTTTGGTCCCCTCCCCCAACACCACTGGCAAAAGCCCCGTGGCCATCGGATCGAGGGTGCCGGTGTGTCCGGCTCGCCGCTGCCCGGTCAGTCGTCCCACCGCGCTGACCACGTCGCGGCTGGTTTTGCCCGAGGGTTTGTCGATCAGGATGACGCCGTGCAGGGGGGAGTCGCTTTTGCGCCGACGCCCCATCAATGCCCGCCTTGGGTCGCCTCGACCAGCGCCTGTTCCAGCTTTTCGAGCCAGCGTTCGGCGTTGCCCACGATGTTGAAGCCCGCAGCGAAAGGGTGTCCGCCGCCGTCGAAGTTTTCGGCCACTTTGGAAACATCGGCCCGGCGCTTGGCACGCAGGCTGACCTTCCACCGTCCCGGCTCCTCTTCACGGGCCAGGGCGGCGACCTCGACGGTGTCGATGCGGCGCATCAGGTCAATCAACCCCTCGACGTCGTCTTTGGTGGTACCGGTTTTGACAAACATATCGAAGGGGATCAGCGCCATCGCCACCTGCTGGGTCGCCCCCACCAACCGGGTGTGGGCCAGCACGTCGCCGGTCAGCGCCATTTTGCCCTGGGAGGCGGTCTCGAAGACCTCCAGCGCCACCGGCCAAGGCTCGACCCCCAGGTCGACCAGATGGGCGGCGATGCGGAAGGTGCGGGCGGTGGTGTTGGTGTATTTGAAGCTGCCGGTATCGGTGGTAATCGAGGTGTAGAGCCCCAGTGCCGATTCTCGTTTCAGGGGGGCGCGCAGCGCTTGCAGCAGGTCGTAGACGATCTCCCCCACCGCGCAGGCCTCGGGCAACACCAAATTCAGATCGCCGAACCGTTCGTTGGTCACGTGATGGTCGATGTTGACGACACTGCTGGCCCGATCGCGCAGATGCCAGGCGTCCCCCAGGCGGTCGCTGTCGCCACAATCGACCACCACCATCACGTCGACCTGATCGGGCAGATCGCCGCAACCCTGGATCCCCAACCGCTGCCAATCCGGCAGGAAACGGTACATGGCGGGGACCGGTTCGGCGTTGACCACCCAGACCTTTTTACCCATCGCCTCTAGAGCGTGGAGCAGGCCGATCTCGCTGCCCAGACCGTCGCCATCGGGACCAACGTGGGTGGCCAGCATCAGGGTTTTGGCCCGGCGCAGCCGCTCGACCACCGCATCGAAGGCGGCGCGGGTATCGGGGCAAGCGGGCAGAGGGAGAATCTTGGCGACGGCGTTCACAGGTTCCTCAAAAGCTCGTCGATCCGCGATCCCTGCTCGAAGGACTCATCCACTAAAAAGCGCAGTTCGGGGGCGCGGCGCAGTTCAAGCTCATGGGCCAGACGGCGTTGAATGTACCCGGCGGCATGGCCCAGCGCCTTGCGCTGTTCGGCCAACACCCCCTGATCGCGCTCCCCCAACACGATGAAGTAGATCGTGGCGACCTGAAGATCGCGGCTGACCTCAACCCCGGAAATGACAATTTGCTTCAACCTGGGGTCTTTCAATTCACCTTTGAGCACCATGGAAGCCACCGAGTCTCGGATGGCCGCCTCAATGCGTCGCGCACGGGGGAAAGCCCGTTTAACCGGTCGTTTCATCGCTCCTCCAAGGCCACGTCGAGCAATGCCAACCGGGGATCCCGAGACAGATCGTCGACAAACAGCGACAGACGGTCCTTCAGGCCCGAGCCGGGACGACCGACGGCGGCAAATGCCAACTCGGCCCGCTGCCAGCGATCCCCCTTGCTAAGGTCGGCGGCGGCAAAACCAGCTTTGGCGGCCCGTTCCACGATGGGATGGACCAGCGCCCGACGCCCCTTGAGCGACTGGGCCTCAGGCAAATGAAGGGACACCACGGCGACCCAAACATCGGCGTCGAGGGTCCCTTCAGGTAGGTTGTCGATCCGCGAAAAAGGCAATCAGGGCGGTCTCTTACAGATCGGCCACGGTGGCAGCGGTCTCCTCGACCACGTAGCACTCGATCACATCCCCGACCCGTAGGTCGTTGTAGTTCTCGATGCCGATACCGCACTCGTAACTCTCGCGCACCTCTTTGACGTCGTCCTTGAAACGGCGCAGCGAGAAGAGCTTGCCTTCGTAGACCACCACGTCGTCGCGCAGCACCCGGATTCCGGCATTGCGTTGCACGACCCCCTTGGTGACGTAGGAGCCGGCGATGGTCCCCATCTTGGGCACCTGGAAGAGATCGCGCACCTCGGCGTAACCGATAATCCGCTCCTTCTTGATGGGGGCCAGCAGCCCCGACATCGCCTCGCGGATCTCATTAACCGCATCGTAAATGATGCTGTAGTAGCGAACGTCGACCCCTTCGCGGTCGATCACCGGCTGCACCTTGGGATTCACCCGGGTGTTGAAGCCGATGATGATGCCGTTCGAGGCAGCCGCCAGCAGGGCGTCCGATTCGACGATGCCGCCGACACCCGAGTGGATGACCTTGACCTTGACCTTGTCGGTCGAAAGTTTCTCGAAGGCATCGCGCAGCGCCTCCACCGAACCCTGGACGTCGGCCTTGACGATGAGGCTGAGGTCGACCGCACCCCCCTCCTGCACCTGGGAGAAGATGTCTTCCAAAGAGGCGTGGACCTTCTTGGAAAGCTGGATCTCTTTGTACTTGCCCTGGCGGAAGTTGGCGACCTCGCGGGCTTTGCGCTCCGACTCGACCACGATGAATTCGTCGCCGGCGTGGGGCACACCCGACAAACCGGTCACCTCGACCGGGTGGGCCGGGGTGGCGCTGAGTACATCTTTGCCATGTTCGTCGATCATGGTGCGCACGCGACCGTACTCGCGTCCCATGACGTAGAAATCGCCCGGTTTAAGGGTGCCGCGCTCCACCAAAATGGTGGCCACGGCGCCGCGACCCCGGTCGAGCCGCGCCTCGATGACCACACCACGGGCCGGACCGGTGGGGTTGGCCTTAAGGTCAAGCACGTCGGATTGCAGCAACACCCCCTCAAGCAAGGCGTCGATGTTCATCCGTTGTTTGGCCGAAACCTGGACAAACATGGTGTCGCCACCCCACTCCTCGGAAACCAGACCGTTGTCGGCCAGTTGCTGGGTCACCTTCTCGGGGTTGGCGCCCGGTTTGTCCATCTTGTTGACCGCCACCACGATGGGAACCTCGGCGGCCCGAGCATGGTGGATCGCCTCAACCGTCTGGGGCATGACCCCGTCGTCGGCCGCCACCACCAGGATCACCACGTCGGTGACCTTGGCGCCGCGGGCACGCATCGAGGTGAAAGCCTCGTGACCGGGGGTATCGAGGAAGGTGATCTGACGACCATCCTCAAGGTGCACAACGTAGGCGCCGATGTGCTGGGTGATGCCGCCCGCCTCGCGGGAGGCGACGTCGGCCGAGCGGATGGCGTCGAGCAAGCTGGTTTTGCCGTGATCGACGTGGCCCATGACGGTGACCACCGGGGGACGGGTTTCGAGGTCCTCTTCGCGGTCCTCGGCAAGCCCCAGCTCTTCTTCGACCAAACTGTCGAGCACCATGACCGCTTTGTGGCCCATCTCTTCGACCACGATCTGAGCGGTCTCGGCGTCGAGGGTCTGATTGATGGTGACCATGGTCCCCATCATGAACAGCTGCTTGACCACATCGCCCGCCTTGACCCCCATCCGCTTGGCCAACTCGGACACGGTGATCGCCTCCGGAATCTTGACCTCACGGGCAATCACTTGGGTCGCAATGGGGGCAGCAACCTTCTTGCGCCCGGCCAAACCACGCCCACCCACCTCGTCGCGGAAACGGTCCTTTTCTTTGCGTCCCTTTTTGCGGCGACTGCGGTCGTCGGTCGGGGCGCCGCCGGGGGCTGCCGGTTGGGTCGCACCGGGAGCGGCAGGGGCGGCGGTCCGTTCGGGACGGGGGGGACGATCGGCCGTCGGCTGCTTGCCGGGACGGGAACGGCTCTCCGGCTCGGCCTTCTTGGCGGGCTCGGGCTTAGGGGCCGCTTTTTTGATCAGTTTGGGACGGAAGATCCCCAGGGTCGGCCCCAAATTGGGGGCGCTGGCCTCGGCATCGGCTTTGGCTTTGGCCTTCTCGGCCTGACTCGGAGCGGCGGGGACGGCGGCACCCTTTGCCCCGGTCTCGACCGGCGCTTTCTTCTCGTCTTTTTTGTCTTTGCCCTTGTTGGCGGGCTTGGGCTGTTCCTTGGGCTTCTCGGCCACGGATGCCACTTTCTTGGCCTCGGCAACCTTGGGCGCAACCGCTTGGGGCTCCACCACGGGGGTCTTCTCGACGGGGGCGACCACCTCGGATTCGGGTCCGGACACGGGAGGTGCAACCTCGACCGGCGCCTCGGGCTGACCCTGGACAACCTCGGGGGCTGCCGGGGTGGCCTCAACCTTGGTTTCGACCGTAGGCTCGACCGGCGCTGCCTCCACCACCGAGGCGGTTGGGACCGGTGCTGGGGTCACGACCTCGTCGATCGGCTCCTCACCCTTCGCCTCGTGTTTGGCATCTTCGGGGCGGACGAAGGTGCGCTTTTTGCGGACCTCGACCTGAACCGAGCGGGAGCGACCCCCCGCCAGACTCTGGCGGATTTCGTCGCTACGCACCTTGCGTTTTAGGGTGATCTTGGTCGGCGCTGCCACATCGCCGCCAGCCTCGGGACGCCCCTCCTCTTGGCGCAACAAGGCCAGAAGGCGGTGCTTGTCCTCATCGCTCACCAGGGAGGTCTCGTCGTCCACATCGACTTCAGCTCGCTTGAGCTGGCGCAGCAGACGTTCGCTGTCCATCCCCAGTTGCCGTGCCAGATCGCTGACCCGCACGTGACTCATGTGACGCCTCCAAACCAAGTTCCACTAAACACAATAGATATGCCGATCGCCGGACCGGCTGTCCACCCCTTGGGGGTGAACCGACGGGGTCCCACCCGGGACCACCGATGATCCAACGAAACCAATGCCGCGCCGTCTTATTCGGCGCTGCTTTCCCGGCTCCACAACCCCAGAGCCGTACAACGACGAGCCTGCCCGAGGAAGGTCGATTCGACCCCCACCACCGCCAATCGACCGCGATCGAGCACCAGCCCCATTCTTTCGGCGGGGGGGCCTAGCAACAGGGCAACCCCGGATTGATCCGACGCCTTTTCAAAGCGATGCCACATGCGCCCGGCAGCGTCGCAAGCAACGACCACCGCGCCACCTGCACCGCCCCCCTGGCGCAACCACTGCTCCACCTCGTCTCCCCCCATCTTCAGGGCGCCCGCCTTCACCGCCAATCCCATCCAGCCGTCCCAGCCTTCAAGCGCCGTCTGGCTGCGCAGGGATTCGAGCTGCCCCCAGTCGGGGGTCGCGGGCCCTTTGAGGCCACGGGGAAAGGGGTTGCGCTTATGGGCCTGAGCCCAGCACTCGGGCGAAAGGCACAGCCAAGCGCCGCGCCCTGGCAGACGGTGAAACCGATCCCACACCAACCGCCCCTCAGGCCCTTGCACAAAGCGCATCAGCGCCTCGGGCTCGAACACCTCACGGCAAACCACACAGGTTCGCTCCGGGGCCATCAGGATTGGGCCGCTTCTTCCTCTTGCCCCCGTTCATCCTCGGTGAACCAGGACTCGCGGGCCTTCATAATCAAACGGGAGGCCTGCGCCCGTTTCATGCCGGGGACCATCTCCATCAGTTCGTCGACCGCCAGTTCGGCAAGATCGTCGACATCTTTAACCCCGGCCTGACCGACGGCGACGGCGACCTCTTCGGTCATCCCCTCCATCTCAATCAATGCGGGGGCGACCCCCAGGTCGCGCAGTTTTTCTTCGCGGCGCAGGGCATCGACCAGCAAGAAGTCACGCGCCCGGTTGCGCAGTTCGCTGGCGATCTCCTCCTCCATCCCCTCGATGGCCATCATCTCCTCCATGGGGACGTAGGCAATCTCTTCGATGGTATGGAAACCCTCCTCGACCAGCACCAGAGCCAGCTCCTCGTCGACCTGCAAAGCGTCGATGAAGGTCTGGATCATGGTCCCGATCTCCTCCTCTTGCTGAGCCACCGCCTCGTCCTCGGTGAGGACATCGAGGCGCCAGCCAGTCAATTTGGAGGCGAGATTGACGTTCTGGCCGCCACGGCCAATGGCGATGGGGTATTGCTCCTCGGTCACCACGACCTCCATGGCGTGTTCGTCCTCGTCGACCACCACCTTGACCACCTCGGCGGGGGCCATGGCGTTGAGGACAAAGGCGGCGGCGTCGCCGCTCCATTCGATGATGTCGATCCGCTCCCCTTGCAGCTCGCCCACCACCGCCTGGACACGGCTGCCGCGTGGACCGATGCAGGCGCCGATGGGGTCGATGCCGCGCTCGGGGGTGAAGACCGCCATCTTGGCGCGCCGACCCGGATCGCGAGCGACCGCCTTGATCTGCACGAACCCTTCGCGGATCTCGGGGACCTCCATCTCGTAGAGACGGACCAGGAAGTTGTTGTGGGTGCGGGAGAGAAAAATCTGCGGCCCCTTCTGGGTCCGCTTCACCCGGGCGATCAAGGCGCGGATGCGGTCACCCTGTCGGAAGCTGTCGCGGGGGATCAAATCGTCGGGCTCGACAATCGCCTCGATGCGACCGATGTCGACCATAATGCCGCGATGATCGACCCGCTTCACCACGCCGGTGACCACCTCGCCGATACGGGGGGTGAAGTCGGAGACGACCCGGTCGCGCTCGGCCTCGCGGACCCGTTGCAGCAGCACCTGTTTGACGGTCTGCGCCTCGATCCGACCCAGGTCTTTGCCCAGGGAGGTTACGGTGATGACCTTGTGGACCTCGCCCCCGACCTCGGCCGCATCGCTGATCGCAAGGGCGGCGTCGAGCTCAAGCTCCTCGTCGGGGAATTCGACCTCGTCGACCACCCTCCAGCGCTCGAAATAGGTCAGCTGACCGTTCATACGGTCGAGTTTGGCCTCCACAGGACGGCCGGGACCCACCCGTTTGCGGGCGGCGGTGGTCAAACCCATTTCAAGGGCGCGGAAGACCGACTCTTTGTCGATCCCTTTTTCCCTGGAAAGGGCGTCCACCTGGCGCAGCAGATCACCGTTCATCTCGGGATGACTCCTTATCGAAACTGTTCGGCGCGGACTTAGGCCGCCACGCCATCGTATCAATGCAAACCTAAAGGGCGCCCCCCTCGGGGGCCGAATTTAATCCAGGTCGAGCTTGGCTTTCGCCACCGCGCCGAACCCGAGGATCAGCGCCTCTTCCCCGGTATCGGGGAGCAGGGTGATCTGTCCATCGACCGCCGCCTCAATCCGTCCCCGGATTTTGTTTTTTCCGGCCAGCGGCTCATGCAGAACCACCACCACCATCCGCCCCACCGCCCGGATCCAGTCTTCCCACTTTTTCAGGGGGCGGGTCAAACCGGGGGAGGAGACCTCCAGGTTGTAGCGGCTTGAGATCGGATCTTCGACATCGAACAGTACCGACAGCTCGCGGGACAGACTGGTCAGATCGTCGAAACCGATACCACCGCCGGGGCGGTCGGCCACGATGAGCAAATGAGCTCCGCCTCGATCCCGCCGCAATTCCACCGACCAGATTTCCAGACCGAGACCCTCGGCCACCGGCTGAGCCAACGCCATAATGCGTTCTTCCACCGGAAGTCCCATGCGCTCAACCCTGATGAACAAAGCCAATAAAAAAGAAAAAGCGGCCCTAGGTGGGGCCGCTTCATTGGGAAGCTTCCGATTCATTCAGAGAACCGACCGGGCGGGTCGACCCCCTTCCACCCGCACCCCTCTGTACAAAGTAGAGGCACGCGCCGCTTCGAAGCGCCCGATGACCCTTGCCGCCAAGCCAACGACCTCAAAGCGGGGCGAATGGTACACAAAGCCCTTTGAGGGTCAAGCCAGCCCGGGGGGAACCTAGGAGTCTGTCGGACTTGAGATCGTCCTACTGCGCCGGCGGGTAATCGGTCCAAATTTCCCCGGTTTTTCGTCACATAGCCACCACTATGATCCTCAAAACCGTGAAAATTTGGCCTCGATTCCCCACTCGGCTCGCTACGGACGCTCAAGCCCGACAGACTCCTAGAAAAACCATCAATGTAGCGCCAGTTGGTGGATCTCCCGATCAGCCCAGCGCAGATGCTGCCCCAACTCTCGGCTCAACGCCTGCAACAGCGCCATCCCGGCATTTTGGTCGACCTGGAGCAGGCGATTGAACCCCTGCTGATCGAGCACCAACAGTTCACACTCCTGGGTGGCCACCGCGTCGGCGGTGCGAGGGCCGGGATCAAGAAAAGCGACCTCTCCGAAGAAAGTGCCGGGGCCGAAGGTCGCCAAACGACGGTGATGGTGGGAGGTGGTTGGCAAGATGATGTCGACTTCGCCACGCACCACCATGTAGAGGGCGTCCTCTTCGTCCCCCGCCTTAAATAGCTTGGTTCTGGGGGGAACCGTGCGCCGCTCCAACACCTGGGACAACAACGCCACCCCCCGATCCCCCAACCCGGAACACAGGGGGTGCTCTTGAATCGGCATCGCCTCCCCCTTGGTGTGGGTGATCAACCCCGCCTCGGCAAAGAGTTTGTCCTCGGCGTATTCGAGCGCCTCGTCGGCGTCGATGAAGGTCCTGGCCCTCTTGCCCGCCCCCGCCGGGTTGATTTTGGCCAACGCCTTGCCCCCCTTGCGCCCCATCCCCACCTGTTTGTGCAGGTTGGCAAAAATCAGCTCGCCTCCGTGATCGCGCAGCCGCCCCGCCATCTGATCGAGGATGCGCATTGCGGTCAGATCGACCTGATCGACCCGCTCCATGTCAAGGATCATCCAATTGGGGCCGTCGAGGTCGTCTTGCACCTCTTCGAGGAGCTTGTCGGCGGTGCCGAAAAAAAGATTGCCGCGCAGGGCAAAATGGACGATGCGCCCCCCTTGTTCGACCAACACGGTCCGCTGCTCCTGGGTGCGGCGCTTCAGCGATGGTCTCACCGCTGCCGTCATCCGCTGCATCACCACCGGCGCCTGCACCTGAAGCCGGACGAACTGCACTACCGCCAGCGCTACCCCGAAGCCGACCGCCACCATCAGGTCGTACCCGACCGTCACCCCAGTGACCAACAACGCCACCAAACCGTCGATCCGGGTGCGACGACGTTGCAGCCACCGAAACAGATCGACATTGAACATCGACCCCAAGGCGACCCCCAGGATGATCCCGGCCAGGGCGCTGATCGGCAGCAGGGCAGTGATCGGCGCAAAAAAGAGGACCATTGCCAGAAAGGTCGCCCCGGTCACCGGGCCGACCCAGCGCCTGCCTCCACTGCGAATCGCCACCACCGTCGCCCCGGTGGTCCCCGCCCCCGCCATGCCGCCCAGTAGCGAATTAACCATTTGGCCAAGCCCCTGACCTACAAGCTCTCTGCGAGCGTCATGGCGGGTACCGGTGGCGACATCGGCCACCACCGAGGTCAGCAGGGTATCGAGGGAGGCAAGGATCGCCAGCGCCAACCCCGAGGCGAGGATCGCCCCCCAAGGCAAACTCGACAGCGCCCCCAGGTGCCAGGGCAGCTCCAACGCCCCCAACGGCGGCAAAGAGCCGATCACCCAGGCCAAGGGAACCTCCCCCGGCCCAAACGCGGCCAGACCGTGGAAGGTCAAACTTCCCACCACCAATCCGGCCACAGAGCCGGGGATCTGCTTCAACCAGCGCGGCAAGAGCAGCATCACCGCCAGGGTGACCCCAGCGGTGAGGGCGGGCAGCCAGCGCCAATCGTTCCACCCCCCCTCCCCCCCCTTGCCCAACATCGGATCGAGCTGAGAGAGCACCATCAGAATCGCCGAGCCCGTGATGAACCCGTTGACCACCGGGAAGGGGATAAACTTAATCAGTCGCCCACCCCCCGATAACCCCAACAACATTTGGAAGACCCCAGCCAAAAGCAGCACCGCCGCAATCGCGGTGGCAAGGTGTTGTCCCGTCAGACCGAGCCCCATCAAGGTCGCCACCGCCCCACCCAACAACACCAAGGTCGGACCGGTGGGGGCGCTAATCAGCCCCAGAGTCCCTCGGAACAGCCCCGAGACCGCACAAAGCACCGCCGCACTGAGCAGCCCCGCCAAAGCGCCCGTGGCGGCCGCAACCCCGGTGGGGGCAAACAGGGTGACCCCAAAAGCCATCGCCTGGGGCAACACCACGGCGGTCGCCGCCAGCGCCCCCCAGCCATCACCCGCCACCAGCCCCCATTGAGCGTTTGTTGGCCCAGTCGATCCCATCGTGACCCCTTTGCGTTTCTGGTACGCCCCCTACTCGGGGCCGCAATGAACCCGATTGAGGATGACTCTACCGCGCCCAAAGGGCCAGCCTCCACCCCCGGGAACCGCACCCCCCCGTTACTTTCGCGGTGAAATGGATATAATCCCGCCCTCTTTCGGGGCCCGAAGGATGGCTCGATTCGCCCCGTGGAGCCTGCACGGTCGTTCCAAAGAATCATCCTCCGGTTCAACAACCTCCTTGAAGGAGTTCGAGTGTTCCGTCGAATCCTGGTCGCCAATCGGGGCGAGATCGCCACGCGCATCATCCGGGCCTGCAAAGAGCTCAACATCGAAGCCGTGGCCATCTACACCCCCCCGGATCGTTTGTCCCTGCATGTCAAAAAGGCCGATCAAGCCTTCCTGTTGGGGGACCATCCGGTTAAGGGTTATTTAAATCCCTACCGCATCGTCGAGCTGGCCCGCGAGGCCCGCTGCGACGCATTGCATCCGGGCTATGGCTTTTTGGCCGAGGATCCCCGGCTGCCCGAGCTGTGTGCCAAATACGGGATCACCTACATCGGCCCCAATGCCGAGGTCATCACCGCCATGGGCGACAAGACCATCGCCCGGCAGACGATGATTAAGGCCGGCATTCCGATCATTCCCGGCACCGAGGACAACTTGGCCAGCGCCGACGAGGCGGTTCAGTGGGCCGAAAAGGTCGGCTTTCCGATCATGCTCAAGGCGACCAGTGGCGGCGGCGGTCGAGGCATTCGCAAATGTGCCGATGCCGAGGAATTGCGGGCCAACTATGAGCGGGTCCTCTCAGAGGCCCAGGCAGCCTTCGGTCGGGCCGATATCTTCCTTGAGAAGGCCATCGAAAACCCCCGCCACATCGAATTTCAGATCATGGCCGACCATCACGGCAACGTGGTCCACCTGTACGAACGCGATTGTTCCATCCAGCGCCGCCATCAAAAGCTGATCGAGATCGCCCCCAGCCTTTTTCTCGACGATGAACTGCGGGCCAAGATGGGGGCCTGCGCCGTCGAGGTGGCCAAGGCGGTCGATTATCGCAACGCCGGTACCGTTGAGTTCTTGGTCGACAAGGACAAGAACTTCTACTTCATGGAGATGAACACCCGGATTCAGGTGGAGCATCCGGTCACCGAGGCGATTACCGGGATCGACATCGTTGCGCTTCAGATCCGCATCGCCGCCGGTGTCCCCATGCCCTACAAGCAGGAAGACATTAAAATTCGGGGCCATGCGGTTGAATTCCGCATCAACGCCGAAGATCCCAAAAACAATTTCACCCCCTCGACCGGCAAGATCTCCCGGTACCACTCCCCGGGCGGCATGGGGGTACGGATCGACGGCACGGCCTACCCCGGCTCTACCATCACCCCCTATTTCGACTCGATGTGCGCCAAAATGACCATCTGGGGCATGACTTGGGAAAAAACCGTTCGGCGCTGCCGTCGAGCCCTGGATGAGTTCGAGATCCGGGGGGTAAAAACCACGATCCCCTACTTCCGGCAGATCGTGCAAACCAAAGCGTTCGAACAGGGCGATTTCGATACTTCGTACATCGACAGCAATCCCGAGCTGCTCCAATACAAAGAGAAACTCAGCCGCGAGGATCTGGCCCTGATTATTTCGGCCACCATCGGCGCCCACCACGGACTCTGATAACAGTCCCTCAAAGAACACCCGATAACCCATATCAAATACTGCGTGGACACGCTGATCGTTTTTGGAGATTCCATGGCTGACATCCGGAACATTCGCATCACGGAAACCGCCCTACGCGACGCGCACCAATCGCTGCTGGCCACCCGCATGCGCACCGAAGACATGCTCCCCATCCTCGAAGAGATGGACCGCGCCGGATACTGGTCCATCGAGGCCTGGGGCGGCGCCACCTTCGACACCTGCCTGCGGTTTCTCAAAGAGGACCCGTGGGAGCGGCTGCGCCAGCTCAAGGCGGGACTGAAAAAGACCCCGATTCAGATGCTGCTGCGCGGTCAGAACATCCTGGGCTACCGCCACTACCCCGACGATGTGCTGCGCAAGTTCATCGACCGCGCTGCCCACAACGGGGTGGGGGTTTTCCGCATCTTCGACGCCATGAACGACCTGAGAAACGTTCGGGTCGCCATCGAACATACGGTGCGCATCGGCGCCCACGCCCAGGGGGCGATCAGTTACACCACCAGCCCGGTCCACACCTCGGCTCTGTTTGTCGAACAGGCCCAGCGCCTGGCCGAGATGGGCTGCCAATCGCTGGTCATCAAAGACATGGCCGGGTTGCTCGACCCCGACACCGCCTTTCATCTGGTTTCTGAGATCAAGCGCAAGGTCGCTCTTCCCCTACATCTGCATTCCCACGCCACCTCCGGCATGGCCTCCATGACCATGCTCAAGGGGATCGAGGCGGGTCTCGACGGTCTGGACACGGCGATCTCCCCCCTGGCGGAGGGGACCTCCCACCCCACCACCGAGGCGATGGTCGCGGCGATCAACGGCACCCCCGGCATCTCCACCGGAATCAAACTGGATTCGTTGTCGCCCATCGCCGATCACTTCCGCCAGGTGCGTAAGCGTTACAAACGGTTCGAGAGCGCCTTCAACGGGGTCGACCCCCGGGTGCTCATCAACCAGATCCCCGGCGGCATGATCTCCAACCTGGCCAACCAGTTGCGTGAACAGGGGGCGCTCGACCGCATGGACGAGGTACTTGCCCAGATTCCGGTGGTGCGTGAAGACTTCGGCTACCCCCCCTTGGTCACCCCCACCAGTCAGATCGTCGGCACCCAGGCGGTGCTCAACGTTTTGACCGGCGAGGAGTACAAGGTCATCACCACCGAGACCAAGAATTACCTCAAGGGGCTGTACGGCAAACCGCAGGGGATCATCGACGAAGAGGTGCGCAAGAAGGCGATTGGCGACGAAGGGGTGGTGACCTGCCGTCCCGCCGACCTGCTTGAGCCCGAGATGGACAAGCTCACCCGCGAGTTGGGCGACCGGGCCAGGTCGACCGAGGATGTGCTCTCCTACGCCCTGTTCCCCCAGATCGCCCTGGAGTACTTCGAAGAGCGGGCCAGCGGTCATTTCCGCCCCGAACCCCTCGAAGAGCCCCAAAAGAGCGCAACCACCAGTACCGGCGCCCCAATCCTGGCCCCCACCGAGTTCAACGTCTCGCTGCATGGCGAAACCTTCCATGTGGTGGTGGCCGGCGTCGGCCATAAAGAGAACGATCTGCGTCCCTATTTCATCCGCATCGACGATGCGCTTGAAGAGGTTCTGGTCGAACCGTTGGTCGAGGTACTCCCCTCCCAAGGTGGCGAGGTCGACACCAAGAAGCGCAAGGGTGGCGCCAGCCGCCGTCCCCGCCCCAGCCACGACGGCGATGTCGGCGCCACCATGCCCGGCACCGTGGTTGCGGTGAAGGTGACGGTGGGCGATAGCGTCAAGGCGGGCGATGCTGTGTTGGTGATCGAGGCGATGAAGATGGAGAGCGAGATCCACGCCGCCGTCGACGGCAAGGTTGAAGAAATTTTCGTTGAGGTGGGCGACGCCATTAACCCCGACGAGACCTTGATTCAAATCCGCTGACCGAGCCGTTTTGGCCAGCTTTGAGGCCCAAAACAAAAAAGCCCGAACCGGCTGCCGGTTCGGGCTTTTTTATTGGGATGATGGCGACGTCGGACTAGCGGCCCGTCCCCCCGAGAATATCGCGCACCGCCTGTTTCAGAGTAGCAAAGGTGTAGGGCTTGAGCAGGTAGCCGAGGTGGGGCTGATCCAAGGCATCGCGGCGCGGCTCGCTGCCGGTTACCAGCAACACCGGGCACACGGGGGCCAATGCATGGATTTGTTCGGCGACCTCAACACCGTTCAAACCCGGCATATGAAAATCGAGAATCACCAAATCGAAGGGTCGACCCGCCTTGAACAAGGCCAGCGCCCCCGCCCCATCATCGGCCACCTCGACCTCAAACCCGTCGCTTTCGAGGATTTCCCTACCCAACTCCAGCAACATGGGTTCGTCATCAACCAAAAGAACCCGTGTCTGCACGGCAACCCCCTCATCGATTATCGAAAACGTCAAAACATCTGTAAGACGGTAACACCCCCGATGTTAGGTGCAACCTTCGGTAGAACGTGGGATCCGCCGCACAACCGCTCAACATTTCATGCCGCTTTCGGTATCGTTGCGCCCCGCGTCGCACCCTTCACCCCCGGCGCGGCGCCGACACACGGATGTCACTTTCCCAGCCAATCGTTTATTGCCTTTTTCGCCCCCTTAACGGGGCTCGACACGGTAGATCCTCATGTCCTCAGCCCAGCTTGACAAAGCCTACGACCCCCGCCCCACCGAAACCCGCTGGTACCAGATTTGGGAGGCCTCGGGCGCCTTCGCCCCCAAAGGCGAGGGGGACGACCCCTTCTGCGTCATGCTGCCGCCGCCGAACGTTACCGGCAGCCTGCACATGGGCCACGCCTTCCAAGACACCATCATGGACATCCTCACCCGCTACCACCGCATGAAGGGGCGTCCCGCCCTGTGGCAGCCGGGGACCGACCACGCTGGGATCGCCACCCAGATCGTGGTGGAACGCCAGCTCGAAGGGGAAGGACGTACCCGCCACGACCTGGGGCGCCACGCCTTCATCGAGCGGGTTTGGCAGTGGAAGGGGGAATCGGGGGGGACCATCGTACAACAGCTGCGCCGTATGGGGGCCTCCTGCGACTGGTCGCGCGAGCGCTTCACCATGGACGAAGAGCTGTCTCAAGCGGTGGTCGAGGTCTTCGTCAGCCTCTTCGAAGAGGATTTGATCTACCGGGGCAAACGGCTGGTGAACTGGGACCCCGTTTTGCGCACCGCCGTAAGCGACCTGGAGGTGATCAGCGAAGAGGAGCAGGGGTCGATGTGGCATCTGCGTTACCCCATCGTGGGGGATAGCGGCTATCTGGTGGTCGCCACCACTCGACCCGAGACGATGCTGGGGGATCAGGCGGTAGCGGTTAGCCCCGAGGATGAGCGCTACAAAGATTTGATCGGACGCAGGCTCATCCTGCCGCTCACCGGTCGCACCATCCCGGTGATCGCCGACGATTACGTCGATCCCACCTTCGGAACCGGCTGCGTCAAGATCACTCCGGCCCACGACTTCAACGACTACCAGGTCGGCAAACGACATGATCTGGATCTGCTCAACATCTTCACCGAAGACGCCAAAATCAACGACGCCGCCCCCGAGCAATACCGGGGGCTGGACCGCTATGAGGCACGCAAGAAGATCGTCGCCGACCTCGACGCCGAAGGGCTGCTCGAAAAGATCGAACCCCACAAGTTGATGGTGCCCCGGGGCGACCGCACGGGGGTGGTGATCGAGCCCTACCTGACCGATCAATGGTATGTGCGGGTCGGCCCGCTGGCCGAAAAGGCGATCAAGGTGGTCGACAGCGGGCAGATCCAGTTCGTCCCCGAAAACTGGAGCAAGACCTACTACGACTGGATGCACCGCATCGAAGACTGGTGCATCAGCCGCCAGATTTGGTGGGGGCATCAGGTTCCAGCCTGGTACGGCCCCGACGGGGAGGTCTTCGTCGCCCGCAGCGACGAAGAGGCCCACCACAAGGCGGCGCAGCACTACGGCATGGCGGTGACGCTGGAGCGAGACCACGACGTGCTCGACACCTGGTTCTCGTCGGCTTTGTGGCCTTTCACCACCCTGGGCTGGCCCGACAAAACCCCCGAACTTGAGCAGTTCTACCCCACTTCGGTGCTGGTGACCGGTTTCGACATCATCTTCTTCTGGGTCGCCCGGATGATCATGATGGGCAACAAGTTCGCGGGGGATGTCCCCTTCCGTAAGGTCTACATCCACGGCCTGGTGCGCGATGCCGAGGGGCAGAAGATGAGCAAATCGAAGGGGAACGTGCTCGATCCCCTCGATTTAATCGACGGCATCGAGTTGGAGGCGCTGGTCGCCAAGCGGACCGGCAATCTGATGAACCCCAAGCAGGCCGAGAAGATCGCCAAGGCGACCCGCAAGGAGTTCCCGGAGGGGATCCCCTCCTTCGGCGCCGATGCCGTGCGCATGACCTTCGCTGCCTTGGCAACCCAAGGGCGGGACGTGCGCTTCGATCTCAACCGGGTGGGGGGCTACCGCAACTTCGTCAACAAAATCTGGAACGCCGCCCGCTTTGTGTTGATGCACACGGGCGAGCTGCAGAACACCGGGCCTGCGGGCAGCAACCACATCATCGACCGCTGGATCGTCTCGCAACTGGCCCGCACCGTGATCGATGTTGAAAAAGGGATCGAGGAGTACCGCTTCTCGGACGCCGCCCATCATCTGTATCAGTTCGTTTGGGGCACCTTCTGCGACTGGTACATCGAGCTAAGCAAGCCCCGTCTGGCGGAAGGGGGCAAAGCGGCCGAGGCGGCCATCGTCACCGCTGTCGATGTGCTCGAACAAATCCTGCGTCTGGCCCACCCGATCATGCCCTTCATGACCGAGGAATTGTGGCAGGCGGTGGCACGGACCCGCTTCGGGTCCGAAAACCGGGGGGGATACGACACCCCCACCGGACGGCTCTTGATGACCGAACCGTTCCCGACGGCGGGGGCCGTCGACGAGCAGGCCGAAACCGAGATCGCCCTGGTGCAGGGGGTGGTCGGTGCCATCCGCACCGTCCGCGGCGAGCTGAACGTCAATCCCGGCAAGCAGGTCGAGGCCTACCTTGCCGGGGCCGACGAGGCACAGCAGGCGCTGCTGACCGGCCACATCGCCCTGATCGCCTCCCTGGCCCGGCTCGAAACCCTGCGCTTCGCTTCACTGGAAGAGACCCCCGAGGGTGGCGTCGCCCAGTTCGGCAACCTGACCACCACCATCCCCATGGCGGGGTTGATCGACGTGGCTGCCGAGCGGGCGCGGCTCGAAAAGGAGCTGGGCAAGCTGCAAAAAGAGCTGGAGCGGACCGCAGGTAAACTGAGCAACCCCAACTTCCGAGACAAAGCCCCCCCCGAGGTGCTGGCCAAAGAGGAGGGCAAGCTGGCCGAATTTGAGGCCGAGATGGCAGGGATGCGGGAGTCTTTGGCAAAGTTGGAGCGGCTGTAGTCCATCAAACCCTTGAATCGCAGCTCCGAGATTCGTAGGAGCGCCGCCCTCGGCGCGATGATTCAAACCCCATCGCCCCGCCGCGATAACCCTGCCCTATCCGAGGCCCCCATGACCCTACGCGACCCCTTGATCGAAGAACTCGCCCGTCTGGCGGTGCTGGAGGATGTCGGCACCGGCGACCTGACCACCCGCGCCACCACCCCCCACGGCTGCGTCCGCGCCGATTTGGTGGTCAAGCAGGCGGGGGTGGTGGCCGGGTCGGCCTGGATCGCGGCGGTCTGCCGTCAGGTCGACCCCGACATCGCCATCGACTGGCATGCGGTCGACGGCGACTTCTTGCAGCCGGGGGCGATTTGGTGTTCGTGGCAGGGGGAGGCAGCCTCGATCCTGGTCGCCGAACGGCCCGCCCTGAACGGTGCCATGATGCTCGGCGGCATCGCCACCCTGACCCACCAGATGGTGAAGGCCATCGCGGGAACCGGCGCCAAACTGCTCGACACCCGCAAAACCGCGCCGGGAATGCGTGCCCTGGCCAAGGCTGCGGTACGGGCCGGGGGGGGATTCAACCACCGCATGGGACTCTTCGATGGGGTGTTGATTAAAGACAACCACATCGCCGCCGCCGGGGGGATCGCCGAGGCGGTGGCCCACGTGCGGGGCCGTATTCCGACCACCCTCAAGGTCGAAATCGAATGCGGCGAGATTGAGCAGGTCGAGCAGGCCTTAGAAGCGGGGGCCGAGATCATCATGCTCGACAATATGGATCTAGAGACCATGCGCGAGGCGGTGCGCTTGATCGGCGGGCGGGCCAAGGTCGAGGCAAGCGGCAACGTTACCCTAACGACCATCCGCGCCATCGCCGAAACCGGGGTCGATTACATCTCCAGCGGCGCCCTGACCCACTCGGCCCCAGCGCTTGATCTATCGCTACGCATCAATGCTCCCAACCCCTGACCCCCCATGCCCGATAACGCCTTAGCGACCACCATTTTGGGCGCCCTCATGGCCGCCAATCGCCCCCGCTCCGGGGGTGAGCTGGGGACGGTGGCCGGGGTGAGCCGGGCGCGGGTATGGCAGGCGATTGAAACGCTGCGCCGCCGGGGCCACACCATCCACGCCGTGGCGGGGGTCGGCTATCGCTGGGTCGACGACGGCGGCGCCGGGGAACGGCTCGATCCAATCACGGCGGCGGCGACCCTGTCCCAGCGCCTGCCCTGGCTCGGGCCGGTGGTCGCCACCGCAGAGACCCCCTCGACCAACGCCAGCGCCATGGCGGCGATTCGCGACGGCAACCCAACCGAATGGAGCCTGTGGCTGAGCGACCGGCAGACGGCGGGGCGGGGGCGCCTCGGGCGCACCTGGATCACCCCCCCCGGTCGCAACCTCGCCTTCTCGCTGATCCTCACCCCCCCCTGGCCCCCCGGCGAGGCGGCCAGTCTAACGCTGACCACCGCCGTGGCCCTCTTCGACGCCCTGTGCGACATCGCCCCGGCGCTGGCCCCCGATTTGAAAATCAAGTGGCCCAACGACCTGATGCTGCAAGGACGCAAACTGGCCGGGATCCTCACCGAGCTTGAGGCGGAGATCGATCGCATCCACGGAGTGGTGATCGGGCTCGGGGTCAACGTATTGGGCAGCAGCGACGATTTACCCGACGATCTAACGCGCCGCACCGTCACCGTTGCGCAGGTGTTGGGGCGCAAAATCGACCGGCTTGAGCTGCTGATCGCTTTTCTAGAACGACTGCGCTCCGCCTATCTGCTGCACCTGGAGCACGGATTCGAGGCGATCCGCCAAGGGTGGTGGGATCGGGCCGGGATCGAGCGGCAACGGGTGAGCGGTTTTGACAAGAACGATCCCACACACATCGCCTCGGTGGTGGGGATCGATCCCGGCGGCGCCCTGCTCCTACTCGACGAAAACGCCCATCTTGTTCGTATCTCAGCGGGGGAATTGACGTGGCACGATCTGGCCTATTGATCGCCATCGACATCGGCAACAGCCACTGGGTGGTCGGCCTGACCCACGGTCGCCAAACCCTGGGAGAATGGCGGATGGAAACCAAGGCCGAGCGGACCGCTGACGAATACATCGCCCTACTCAAATCGATCATGACCCTCGATCAGGCGGCCCGAGAGGTCGACGGGGTGGCGATCACCTGCGTCGTCCCCGCCATGGTGCCGGTGGCGGTCGAGCTGGCGCAGCGGCTCTTCCACAAAGAACCTCTGGTGGTGGGGCCTGGGGTTAAAACCGGGCTCTCGCTCAAGGTCGACCAACCCCGCGAGGTCGGTCCCGACCGCATCGTCAACGCAGTGGCGGGGGTCGACCGGGTCGGCTTCCCCATGGTGGTGGTCGATTTCGGTACCGCAATTACCTTCGATGTGGTCGACCAGGGGGGCAATTACCGGGGGGGGGCCATCGCGCCGGGGATCGGGCTTTCGGCCAAGGCGCTCTTTCAAGGGGCGGCCCGCCTGAGCGCCGTCGAGTTGACCCCACCCCCCAGCGCCATCGGCCACAACACGGTCGACGCCATCCGCTCGGGGCTGCTGCTCGGCTACGCCGGGCTGATCGAGGGGCTTTTGGCCCGTATTCAAGCCGAGTTGGGGGTCGACAAGCTGCCGGTGATCGCCACGGGGGGGTGGGGCGCCACCTTGGCCCCGCTGTGCCCCGCCATCGACCTGTACGATCCCCACCTGACCTTGACGGGGCTGGTTTTGATCTGGCATCGCCATTTCGGCCTGCCGCTGCCGGAGACCTCGGAAGTATGAGCCCCCGCGCCACCTTTGCGCTGGTTACCCTACTCTGTGCCGGAGCGCTGGGGGGGGGCTGGTGGTGGCAGCATCAAGGGGGGGGCAGCACCGCCATCGGCGGTCTCTTCCAGCAGCCCCCTCCCCCGCCACCCCCACCCGACCATCGCCTCTACCGCATTTTCGTGGCCGAATACCACCTGGATGCCGCCAAGAACCACCTAGTCGACCGGTTGCACGAGGTGGGGCTCGATCCCCAAGTAGAGACGGTGGTCGAGCAGAACACCCTTAAAGCGGTCGTCATCGGCCCCTACAACAGCCGGGCTGCAGCCGACCAAGCCACTGCCGAGATCCGCAAGATGGGGGGTCAACTCAAGGATGTCTGGGTCGCCGAGGAAGATGGCCATTTCTGGGCTCGAACCGGCGCCTTCTTCTATCCCCAGAACGCCTTGAATCTGCAAGCGAAGTTGCTGCAAGAGCAGTATCCGGCCCAAATTCGCCGCATCGGCACCGACCAAACCCAATTCCGCATCTATCTGGGTCCCTTCGAGGGTAAGGACCGTGCCCTGGCCATTGCCCAAAAGGTGCTGGATTTGGGGCTGCCCGCACCGGGGTTGATGCCGGTCGCTGAGAACACAGCGCCCCCTTGAGCGCCGCACTCCTGTTGAACGTCACGACATCGCCGATTTCCTCGATTTTTTCGCTTTTGACCGTTGACTTCCCGTCCTTGCTTCCTAGAATCCCGCTCCCGTTTCGGTTCGACCCTCCTTCCCCGAGTCGAAACGGATTGATGTGGCGGCGTAGCTCAGTTGGTTAGAGCAGCGGAATCATAATCCGCGTGTCCGGGGTTCAAGTCCCTGCGCCGCTACCAAACAAAAAAAGGGCTTACGAGCAATCGTAAGCCCTTTTTTTGTTGCCAAAGCCGACACGAACACCCTGCGTGGGAACACCTTAAGGAAACGCTGATTAAAGGCCTCCTGCCTTTTTCAGCGACGCTTCGCAAAAACCAAAAATAGTCGCCCTGAGGCGAGTGGTAGGAGCGCCGCCCTCGGCGCGATGGCGTCCCGCCCCCCGCAGCGGCCCCATCCCACCCAGCGCTGTCGCCCCCGCGACCGCGGGATCCCCGCCTGCGCTGGGATGACACGCCAGGATGGGGGCTTCGGCTCAGGCCTGGACCGACGCAGGCGCCACTGCGCGAGGAGGCACCCCGTGGCCGAACCTCAAGTGGCTGCTTCGGCGACGGGGTCGCCTCCTACGACAGCGCACCACTGTGGCGGCCCATCCGTGGGTCGCTCGGAAGCGCTAACCAATCAGCGCTTCCCTAAAAATCAATCAGGCCAGTCTGTCGCTCGCCACCCGGTAACGGGGGTCGGTCTGCATGTCAACCTCGACCAAATCCCCCGATTTTTCGAGCAGGGCGCGACATTCAGGGCTGAGGCGGGTCAGACGGATCGTCTTGCCCAACTTGCGGTAGCGCTCAGCGACGCTGTCGATCGCCTCAATGCCGGAGTGGTCGTAAACCCGGGTGTGGCGGAAGTCGATTCGCACCCGCTCGGGATCCTCGGCGGGATCGAAGAGCAGGCCAAAGTTGTGGATCGAGGCGAAGAACAGCCCCCCTTGCAGCTCGTAGACCCGCTCCCCGTCCTCAGCGTCGTAAACCTTGGCATCCATGCGCCGCGCCGCCTGCCAGGCAAACACCAGCGCCGAGACGATCACCCCGACGATCACCGCAATGGCCAGATCGGTCAGCACCGTGACCACCGCGACCAGAATCCCCACGAAGGTATCGGCGGGGGGGATCTTGCCGATCAGGCGGAACGAGCCCCACTCGAAGGTGCCGAGCACGACGATGAACATCACCCCGATCAGGGCGGCCAGCGGAATCATCTCGATCAACGAGGAGGCGAAGAGGATGAAGATCATGAGGAACGCCGCCGCCGAGATCCCCGACATCCGCCCAAGTCCCCCTGAGCTGATGTTGATCATCGACTGCCCGATCATGGCGCACCCCCCCATGCCGCCGAACATGCCAGTCACCACGTTGGCGCTCCCCTGTCCGATGCACTCCTTGTTGCCCCGCCCCCGGGTTTCGGTGATTTCGTCGATCAGGGTCATGGTCAGAAGCGACTCGATCAGCCCGATGATGGCGAAGATGAAGCTGTAGGGCAGGACGATCCACAGGGTTTCTAGGGTCAGCGGCACAGCGGGGATGTGGAATTCGGGCAACCCCCCGGCGATGGAGGCTAGGTCGCCCACCGAGCGCACATCGAGGTTCAGCCCCATCACCAAAGCGGTGACCACGATGATCGCCGCCAAGGATGAAGGGATCGCCTTGGTCAGCTTGGGCAGAAAATGAATGATCGCCATGGTCAGGGCGATCAGCCCCAGCATCAGCCCCAGCGCCGGGCCGCTCATCCAGTGTTGGACCCCGTCGGCACCCTCCACCTGAAAGTGCTGGAGCTGCGCCAAAAAGATGACCAGCGCCAGACCGTTGACGAAGCCGAGCATCACCGGGTATGGCACCATGCGGATGAATTTACCCAGCCGCAGCACCCCGAAGCCGATCTGAATGACCCCCATCAGCACCACGGCGGCGAAGAGGTACTCAACCCCGTGGGAGGCGACCAATTCGACCATGACCACCGCCAGCGCCCCTGTGGCTCCAGAAATCATGCCGGGACGCCCGCCGATGGCGGCGGTGATGAACCCGACCATGGCGGCGGCGTAGAGGCCGACCAAAGGGTGGACCCCGGCCACGAAGGCAAATGCGACCGCCTCGGGCACCAGGGCCAGGGCGACGGTGAGGCCGGAGAGGATGTCGTCTTTGAGGGAGGTGTGGTGACCGCGCAGGGAAAACATGGGGCTGCCGACTTTCTTCATAGGGGCGGGAGAAAAGCCGCGGACCCTACAGGAATGAACCCCTGAAAACAAACTGGAATGGTCGGGAATACACAAAGGGTTCAGGGAAGGGTGAACCGCAGGGGGACTCCCGGGTGAAGCGAGAATGGCAATCCCCTGGGACGCCAATCGATGATCCGGCGTCGCACTGCCACGGGGTTCCCGCCCGACTCGTGGTTACCTCAATACAGCCACACTACCGTTCTTGATGGCCTTCAGACCACGGTGGACACGAGGCCAGTCGATCGATTCTGGCTGGCGCGCCATATTGTGGTACGGGCCGCGTCGATCCAAGAACCACACGATGCGTGCATAGAGCATGTCGCCCGCCACCCCACCCAACCGATCCGCAGAGATCTCGGCAAATGCCTCCCACTCTCCGGGTTCTCCAAACCAACGCGGCATCAAATGCCATGCTTTGCGAAAATAGTAGGCGGTGTAGGTGGGCTCGTTGGCAATGGCCTGTTGAAACAGCCGCTCATAGGGTTCCCGTTCCCATCCGGAAAGGGCGATGCGCTGGAACGCCGCCAACCAACCGGGACAACGGGTCCCATGTTCTTGAACAGCCAGCAAAGCCTGGGTTGCCTCCTCCAATCGATCATCAAATAACTGCCACTGGCTCTGAGACACATCTTTGGACCAACCGTAGCTGCGTCCAAAAAAGGCGTACCCCACCTCACACTCGGCAAGCGCCACATGTGCGGTCACCGAGTCGGGGTTTTCGGCAACCCATTGCTTCAATCGCTTGAGCCGTTGTTCCCAGTTCTCCTCGGAAGCGGTGCGCAGGTAGTACGACATGCCGTCGTAAAAAACACTCAGCTTCCATTCCCCATCTGAAAACATCTCCTTCGAAGCGCGGAATTTCGAAGCCAATGCCTCAAGCTCGGCGAACTTCCCCGACAGCAACAACCGTTCGGCCTGTTGTTGCAACCCTTGCTTCATTGCCAACTCTTGCTGGTAGACGCCGGCCTCCTGTTGCCAAACGACCGAATCCGCCGCCCCTGCCGACAATGGTTGGAACAGCCCCAACAACATCGAGATGAGTATGACCGCGCGTTGGACGCGATCCCCTCTTGGAGATCGGGTGTTGGGTGCCGAACCTCCCGATTCAACCGAAGCAAAACCTACTTGGGCGGGTACGGCCATCGCGACTACGGGGATCAATCTAGGAGTCTGTCGGACTTGAGATCGTCCTACTGCGCCGGCGGGTAATCGGTCCAAATTCCCCCGGTTTCTCGTCACATAGCCACCACTATGATCCTCAAAACCGTGAAAATTTGGCCTCGATTCCCCACTCGGCTCGCTACGGACGCTCAAGCCCGACAGACTCCTAGGGAAAAACGAGGGCATCTCAACCTCCAGTGTCTGAGTGATTCAGTTGGGTCCATCGGAGTTTATCAACGTGCCATCGCTCTTGGCGAATGACAACCCTTTCCCACCATTCAGGGGGTGGCCGTCCCAGTCGAGCGGTGCCTCGAACAGGTGGATGTCGATGAAGCCCGACAAAAGGGGTCCGACAGGAAAACCGCCCCGTCCATTGCCATTGCAACCGCGTCCGCATCGAGTTGAAGATTGATCCCCAATGATGGACGGCGTTGGTCGGTGTCAACCCAAAACACGGTTAAACAACGCCCCGCTCCACCATCGGACCAAGAAAGGAATCTTCCACCATGCGCCGACGCCTCTCGATCCTGCTGCTTCTGCCCGTCCCTTGGATTGCCCACGCCGAGGTCTTTGAATCGGGGATGGGGATGCTCTTCGAGGCGGACCGACCGACCGCGCCATGACCGAACACGACATCATCGCCGCCTTTTGGCGTTTGTTTGAGGCCCCGCTGATTTGGACCGGCGAGATCATCCTGTTCATCGTGAGCTTTGGAAAACATCGCCCCCGTTGGGACCTCTACCAAACCGAACGGGGCAGCCGCTGGGCCTTTTTCTCAGAGATCAGCTGGTGGATCGGCGCATTGTTCTGGCTGGGGGTTATGGTTGCGGTGTGTGCGTCTTGGGGGACGTAACCCGTGCGAAATGGGTGCGCCCCATCCCTCGGCTCCACCCCGAAATGTTGGCGCGATGAACGTGGGGTCGGGCGGATCGGCGTCAGCGCGTCCACCCGACCGCCACATCCATCACCATCCTCCGTTTATACAAACCGCTTCACGTACTCCTCGACCCCCATCAACGCACCGCCCGCCAAACGCTCGGCATCGTGCGACGTCGCCGCCATCTCCCCCGCCGCCACCGCCGCGTACATCCCCAGAAGCGCCTCGACCAGGTAAGGAGGCAGGCCGAACTGGGCGAGCATGGCGCCGAACTGCTCGGGATCGGCATCGACCGCCTGAATCGTTTTGCCACTGGCCGCCGACAACGCCGCCGCCACCTCGCTCAAATCGAGCGCCCGGGTTCCGGCGATTTCGTAGGTTTTGCCCTCGTGCCCCGACTCGGTCAGCACGGTCGCCAACGCCCGAGCGATGTCACCCCGCCCGATGTAGGCGACCTTGCCCGTCGCCCCCGGCTGGGCCAGAACGCCGCTCTCCAAGGCGTGGGGGATGGCGCTGTCGAGGTTTTCGAAATACTGGTTGTTGCGCATCAAGGTGTAGTCGAGCCCCGAAGATTTCAGATAGTCCTCGGTGTCGCCGTGGACCGCCCCAAAGGTGAACAAACTCGCAGGACTGGGATTGCTGAAGCTGGTGTAGACCACCCGCTTGACCCCGGCGTGCTTGGCAGCATCGATGGCGGCGCGGTGCTGGGCGATGCGCAGCTCGTTGGGGGCGTCGCCCGAGATCAGCAGCAGCACCTCACCACCAGCAAAAGCGGCCTCCAGGCTGGCAGCATCGCCGAAGTCGGCCCGAACGGTGGCGGCCCCTTGCGCGGCAAAGGGGGCAAGTTTGGCGGGATCGCGGCTGGTCAGACGCAGCTTGTCGGTGGACAGCCCCCGGTCGAGCAACGCTTGGGTGGTCAGGGTTCCGAGGTGACCGGCGGCGCCGGTGATGACGATGAAGGGGGATGCGCTGCTCATGGATTGCTCCTTGGGGTTGGGAACCATCGGTTCCTTGAGTAGGATTGGTTCCTTCAAGATACCGATCAACATCCCACCCGCAAGAAGGGTGGAAAAAGTCACCTGGTTACCGCCACGTCACCTTTGGAGTCCGAAATGGTTCTACGCCCCTGCAAAGCCAGCGCCGACTGGTCTCACCGCTGCCCGGTTCGTGACGTTCTCGACCGGGTCAGCGACCGTTGGAGTGTGTTGGTCCTGCATACCCTGCAACCGGGGACAATGCGATTTACCGAACTCAAGCGGGCCATCGGCGACATCTCGCAGCGGATGCTGGCCCAGACCCTGAGGCGTCTGGAGGAGGACGGCATGGTCACCCGCACCGTCCACCCCACCGTCCCCCCCAAGGTCGAATACACCCTCACCCCACTGGGGGCCTCGTTGATGGAACAGATGGAGGGATTGGTGCGGTGGGCGTCGATCAACCATGACGCGGTGCGGCAGGCGCGCAGCAGGTATGCCGAGGCAGTGTCATTGGACTGAAAGGGGGAGTGCGAAAGGGAGGCGCTGATCCCAATCGGGCCACCGAAGGCTGTGGGAACGGATTTCGATCCGCGAATGAGGCGGCAACACTGGCGTCCCAACCCCACCCTCACTCGATGCCCCCAAAGATACAGGGAAGTTGGAGGTGAGGGATCATGCTACGGGCAGGGGGTGGGGGCGACAGCGCTGGGGGGGATGGGGACGCTGCGGGGGGGCGGGACGCCATCGCGCCGAGGGCGGCCTCCTACCACGTCGCCTGCGCGGGGATGACGCTGCGGGGGGCGGGACGCCATCGCGCCGGGG
>Ga0210006_1000104_pt1 | contig 70182 bp, 56 predicted proteins | sample CryGey02umfilter_2_FD_185452 | JGI IMG/M metagenome (GOLD analysis project Ga0210006, IMG submission 185452) | Groundwater microbial communities from aquifer in Utah, USA - Crystal Geyser 4/10/14 0.2 um filter (SPAdes) (version 3) | ecosystem: Environmental > Aquatic > Deep subsurface >... | reverse complement strand
GGTTAGGGCGCCTTATGGGGCACAGGAAACACCCTTTTGAGCGGCGCCCGGCAGATTAAGGCGAGGACTGGATTTTCTTGAAAAAACCTTGTCAAGTGTTTTTTTGGGGGTGGGGCTGAATAGTTACACATAGCCTTGCTAATGGGGCTCTATTTTTGTCGGTTATGGCACCCGGCTTGCTGTACCATAACGGGCGCTTTCAATCAGCCCACCATGTACGAGCCGCCACGCCACTTTCGAGGGGAGACGCCATGATTATCGAAGACATCGAAGTCAAAAAATTTGCCGACCAGCCCTTTTGCCGCGATATGTCCTCCGATCAGGTGGCGGCGTTGGCTGCCGTCCTGGAAAAACGGCGTTACCCCGAGGGCAGCGTGATTTTCGCCGAGGGCAAAACCGATCCCTTTTTGTTTTTGCTGCGCGACGGCAGTGTCGAGTTGACGGTCGAAAGCGAATACGGGCGCAACGAAAAGGGGGAAAAGGGGTATCCCTTCTATACCTTTGGCGCGGGCGACATTTTTGGTTATTTGACCTTTCTCGATGGACGGCCCCATTCGGCCAACGCCATTGCCCGCACCGAGACGGTTGTTTATGTTCTCAAGCGGGCGGATTTTGAGCGTTTCATGCACGACCACCCCCCCACCGCCTTCAAAATCATGCAATTCATCGTGTTGCAGGTGGACGATATGGCGCGGCGGATGATCCACAAATTCGCCCAGCTCTCCGATTATCTGTTTCAGGGGACCGGATACGGCCATTGAGCGTAGCAAAGGGCGCCATTTTGGCGTTGGCGTGGCTTGATGGGGCGCATCGTGTGAAGATAGGCGTAGTTTCAAGCCCGGTCCCTCGCTCGGGGCCGGGCTTTTTTTGTATTTTTCGGATGATGGCCGAGGACCGATGGTCGGCTTGGCCCCCGGATCGATGTTGATTGTAGTTTCGAGGTATTCATGAAGTTTGAAGAGCTTGGGTTGCATGAGGGTTTGCTGGCCGGTATTCGCGATGCCGGTTTCGATGCCCTGACCCCGATTCAAGAAGGATCCATCCCCCCTGCCATCTTAGGTAGCGACGTGACCGGCCAGGCTCAGACCGGCACGGGTAAAACCGCCGCCTTCCTGATCGCCACCTACCAACGGCTGCACGCCAGCGACCGCCAAGTGGCACGGCAGGAGGGGTGCAGCCTGCCCCGGGCACTGGTACTGGCCCCGACCCGCGAGCTGGTGGTGCAGATCGAAAAAGATGCCGCCGTGCTGGGGGCCCATACCGGTTTGAACACCCTGTGTGTCTTCGGTGGCGTCGACTACGAAAAGCAGCGTAAGCAGCTGGAGGCGGGTGACATCGACGTACTGGTGGGAACGCCGGGGCGGTTGATGGACTACCTCAAACAGCGGGTTTACGACCTTAAGCAGCTTCAGGTGCTGATTATCGACGAGGCCGACCGGATGTTCGATCTGGGCTTCATCGACGATCTCAAATGGCTCTTTTCCAAGATGCCCGGCCCCGACCGCCGTCAGACCCTGCTCTTTTCGGCCACCATGGGGTTCAACTCGCGGGAGTTGGCCCGGCGCTTCATGAACGAACCGGTTTTCGTTTCGGCCACCCCCGATCAGATGACCGCCGAGAAGGTGCGTCAGGCCCTCTACCATATTGGCAGCCGCGAAAAGATCCCCTTCTTGCTGGGTTGGCTTAAAAGGATGGGGGAGCAGGCCACCCGCATCATGATTTTCATCAACACCAAACGGATGGGTGAAAAGCTCCAGGATTACCTGGCGGCCAACGGCTACGAGTCGGGCTACCTCTCGGGCGACGTGCGCCAAACCAAGCGGTTGTCGGTTCTCAGCCGTTTTCAAGAGGGCAAGTTGCCGATTTTGATCGCCACCGACGTGGCCAGCCGCGGGCTGCACATCGACGGGGTGACCCATGTGGTCAACTTCGATCTGCCCCTTGATCCCGAGGATTACGTCCACCGCATTGGTCGTACCGCCCGTGCAGGGACCGAGGGGGATGCGCTGACCTTTTGCGACGAATACACCGCCGAAAACCTGCCCGCCGTTGAGAAGTACATTGGTATGAAGATCCCGGTGGAGTGGTTCGAAGAAGCGGAGCTGGTGACCCCGATTGAGCCCCCCCGCTCGGCCCGCAAACCGAAAGAGTCTTCGGGAAGAGATGGAGGAAAAGGGCGTGGTGGTCGTTCCGAGAGGGGGGAGCGCGGTGGTCGACGCCGCAGCGAACAACCGAGCGAGGCAGCGCCCCAGGCCGATGAAAAGGTCGTGGTGGCCCAGGTGGCCCCGCCCGTCCCGGCTCCCGAGGCAGCAACTGCCGTCGAAGGGGAGGGGGTGAAACCCAAGCGCCGTCGCCGTCGCCGCAAACCGGCGGATGCGGGACAGGTCGAGGGGGGAGGGGAAAGCGTCGCTCCGGTGGTCGAGGCGGTAGTTGCTGCCAGCGCACAGCCCGTGGCTGCCCCGGTCGAGCCATCTGCCTCCGAGACCCAACCGGAGCCGAGCAAGCCCAAACGCCCCGCCGCCCGCAAACGTCCGGCTGTTGCCTCGGCTCAGAAGGGTGAGGCAAAAATCGATTCCGCCCAGGCGGTTCCTGCTCAAGAGGGGGGTGGGGTGCTCAAGGCGGGGAGCGTGTTGAAAGCGCTGTTTTCGGAGTCAAACGAGGGATAAAGCGGTAGCCCGCGCCGCCAGGGTTGCCCGGCGGCGCGGGGGTCGATCAGAAGGGGATGTCGTCGTCCCCGAAGCCGTCATCGAAGGCCGGACCGCTGTTGTTGCCGCCGCCCTGGGGGCCGAAGGGGTCTTGATTCTGGCTAGGGGCGCCGCCGCCACGAGGGGCATCGAATCCACCACCGCCAGCCCCTTCACCACCGCGACCGCCGAGCATTTTGAAGTTGTCGCAGCGAACCTCGGTGGTGTACTTCTCTTGCCCGTTCTGGTCGGTCCACTTACGGGTTTGCAACCGCCCCTCGACGTAGACCTGCCGCCCCTTACTCAGGTATTGCTTGGCGATCTCGGCCTGTTTGCCCCAGATCACCACACGGTGCCACTCGGTGGACTCCTTACGCTCTCCGCTCTGTTTGTCGCGCCACGATTCGGTGGTGGCGATGTTCAGAGTGGCCACCGCATCGCCGTTTTGGGTGTAGCGCACTTCGGGGTCGCGGCCGAGGTTGCCGACCAAAATCACCTTGTTAATCATGGATTCCTCCAGCTTGTCGTTCGAGGGTTCTCAGGAAAATCGCCGCGCGCGATCCCTCGGGCGGCGGCGGCGTAGCGGTACTATTGGGTTGGGGCGGATGAACCACCGGCCCCGGCAAGCATAGACAACTTCCTCCCTCCCTTCTTGTCTTTTTGGCGTCTCCCCCATGGATACCATCGATATTCGCGGCGCCCGGGTCCACAACCTGCGCGACCTCGACATCTCCATCCCCCGCAACCGTCTGGTTTTAATTACCGGCCTTTCGGGTTCGGGCAAGTCGTCGCTGGCCTTCGACACCCTTTATGCCGAAGGGCAGCGGCGCTACGTCGAATCGCTCTCGGCCTACGCCCGGCAATTTTTGCAACTGATGGAAAAACCGGACGTCGACGAAATCAGTGGCCTGTCGCCCGCCATCGCCATCGAGCAGAAGTCGGTCTCCCACAACCCCCGCTCCACCGTCGGCACCATCACCGAGATCCACGACCACTTGCGCCTGCTGTATGCCCGGGTTGGCACCCCCTTTTGCCCCAACGACAACATCCCCATTGACGCCTGCCCGGTGCCGGTGATGGTGGCCCGGGTGCTCGATTGGCCCGAGGGGACCCGGATTATGGTCAACGCCCCCATCGTGCGGGGTCGCAAGGGGGCCTTTGCCGCCCAATTCGACAAGTTGCGTAAGGATGGCTTTCAGCGGGTGCTGGTCGACGGGCAGATGTATACCTTGGACGCAGTGCCGGAGCTCGATCCCAAGGTGCGCCACGACGTCGAGGTGATCGTTGACCGGATTGTCCTCAAGGGTGATGTGCAAGAGCGTCTAGGTCAGGCCTTGGAACAGGCATTGGCTTTGGCCGAGGGATTGGTGCGGGTGGTGCCGGTGGTAAAGGAGGGGGAGGCGGCGCTGGATCCGCTCCTGCTTTCGGAACATCTGGCCTGTCCCGAGTGCGGCTTCACCTTGCCGGAGCTAGAGCCGCGCCTGTTTTCGTTCAATTCCCCCCAAGGGGCCTGTCCCGAGTGTGATGGATTGGGAGAAAAGCAGTTTTTCGATCCCGAACGGGTGATCCCCTCACCCCGCAAGTCGCTACGTGGCGGCGCCATCGCTGCCTGGGGGGGGCAGGGGGAGTTCTACGGGCAAACCATCGAGGCGCTGGCCACCCATTACCAATTCAGCCTCGACACCGCCTGGGGGGATTTGGATGAAAAGGTGCAACAGGTGGTGCTCTATGGTTCGGGCAGCGAGACGATCCGCTTTGAATTCGCGGGCGAGCGTAGCAGCTATTCGGTCAACCGCCCCTTCGAGGGGGTGATCCCCAATTTAGAGCGGCGCTGGCGGGAGACCGATTCCGAAAAGGTACGCGAGGATCTCGGCCGCTTTTTGTCGGTGCGCCTTTGCGACGCGTGCCAGGGCAAACGGCTGCGCAGCGAGGCACTGGCGGTGCGGATCGGTGGGCTGAATATTGCCGACCTTGAGGCGATGACCATCGCCAAGGCACGCCAGCATCTGACCTCGCTGGTATTGGCCCCCTCGCGCAAGGCGGTGGCGCAGCGGATTTTAAAAGAGGGGCTAAGTCGCCTGGACTTTCTGATTAACGTGGGGCTTGACTACCTCACCCTCGACCGCAAAGCGGGGAGTCTGTCAGGGGGGGAGGGGCAGCGGATTCGGCTGGCGACCCAGATCGGAGCGGGGCTTTCGGGGGTGCTCTACGTCCTCGATGAGCCCTCAATTGGACTGCATCAACGGGACAACGACCGGCTGATTTCCACCCTGAAACGGCTGCGCGACATGGGCAATACCGTCGTGGTGGTTGAGCACGACGAGGACACCATGCGGGCGGCCGACTTCATCGTCGACATGGGGCCCGGCGCCGGGGAACACGGGGGGTGTGTGGTGGCGGCGGGCGATTTGGCCGCCATCGAGGCCAACCCCGATTCGTTGACCGGCGCTTACCTGCGCGGCGAACGCTGGATCGCGGTACCCAAAAAACGTCGCCGCGCCAAGGATGGCCGCTTCTTAGAGCTGCGCGGCGCCCACGGCAATAATCTCAAGGCGGTCGATGTCGACATCCCCTTGGGGACCCTGACCTTGGTGACCGGGGTGAGCGGCTCGGGTAAATCGACGCTGATCCTCGATACCCTGGCCCCCGCCGTCGATCAGTCGCTCAAGGGGCGTAGGACTCAGTTGCCCCACCTCGATGCGCTGGACGGGACCGCCTACCTCGACAAGGTCATCACCATCGACCAATCCCCCATTGGCCGCACCCCCCGTTCCAATCCGGCGACCTATACCGGGCTGTTCGGCCCCATCCGCGACCTCTATGCCGCAACCTCCGAGGCGCGGGCCAAAGGGTATAAGTCGGGGCGGTTCTCGTTCAACGTCAAGGGAGGGCGCTGCGAGGTGTGTAAGGGGGATGGGCTGATTCGCATCGAAATGCACTTTCTGCCCGACATGTTCGTAACTTGCGATGCCTGCCATGGCAAGCGGTATCAAGAAGAGACGCTGCGTATTGCCTACAAGGGTAAAAATATTACCGAAGTGTTAGAAATGACCATCGAGGAGGCGATGCCTTTTTTCGCCCACCATGCGGTGATTCATCGCAAGCTGCAAACCCTATTCGACGTCGGCTTGGGATATATCCGCTTGGGGCAGTCGGCAACCACCCTTTCGGGGGGGGAAGCGCAGCGGATGAAGCTGTCGCGGGAGCTGTCGAAACAGGGGACTGGGCGGACCCTGTACATTCTGGACGAACCGACTACCGGCCTGCATTTTGCCGATGTCGATCAATTGCTTGAGGCGTTGCAACGGTTGGTGGAGTCGGGCAATACCGTGGTGGTGATCGAACATAACCTCGACGTGATCAAAAGCGCCGATTTTATTATCGATCTGGGCCCTGAAGGGGGTGCCGGAGGGGGTGAAGTGGTGGTGACTGGAACCCCGGAGGTGGTGGCTGCCCACCCCCATTCCCACACTGGCCATTACTTATCAAGGGTGCTCGCAACGACAAAAAAAAACCGCCGGAGCTAATCCGGCGGTTTTTTTGAAGAGCCTCTGGGGGCGGGGATATTTCCCCCGCAACCAGCCCAACCGGAGGATTACTCCCCCTTGGGACGACGGCCACGGCGGGGGCGGTCGGGGTTCAGGGCGCTATCGTAATCGCGGGCAACCTTGCTGAAACGGCCAGCTTGCTTGCGGATTCCGTTCAGGACCTCGACGTCGGTCACGGTCCCCTTGCTGCCCGCAACAACGGCACGCAGGCCATCAAGCTCTTTGTTGATTTCGATCAACAGGCGCATCTCTTCAGCTTTGTTCATGGAATACCTCCAGACGAGTGGGAAAAACAGGGACAACCCATAAATGAATGGCAACCTGCAATGTCGGAAGCATAGTTTTATTTTGCTTTTCTTGTGAAGCTTTTTTTGTGGGCCATGCTTAATCGGCCTCCTATACATTATTTGACGATGCCAAAACCTGTGGCCCCGCCCATCCTGAAACGATCATCCTTCATCTGCGGCCCCCTTTTGTTCCAACGACGTGACGTTGTTATGAATAGAGGATTTGGGGTGAATTAATGGCTGACGTGCGCAGACGATCTGGCCGACGGCGAAGAGACATTTTCAATTATGCCGAGCACCTACTTGTCCCGCGTACCCTCTGACGGATCCTCAAAAAATCGCCGGGATGGCGGTTTTGAGCGGCGCCCGTTATTGAAGGCGGTTCTAGTATTTCACGACGCTGTCGCCACGAGGATTTCTTGGGTCTGACCCGGCAATGGACTGATCGGGCAATAGAGATATCCGCTAAAAATCCATAGGGAAGCGCTGATTTATTAGCGCTTCCGAGCAGCCCAGGGATGGGCTGCCAAAACCAGGGACGTAACCGACTGGTTTTGCAAGCGGAGCAAAAACCACGCTTTTTGCGGAGCGTCGCTGAAAAAGGTAGGAGGCTTTTTTCGGCGTTTCCATGGAAGTTCCCCTGACGATTTCGGCCTGGATATACAGGGAGGGCGGGCCTGCGAAAGGGGTTGGCGGGGGGTATGGGGATGATGTCGGGGCATCCCGACCCCTCGGGGGGGTGCGCACGGGGGGAAAATGGGGTAAGAAAGGGGGAAGGTTCGGGGCGTGCGTTGACGGCCCCCTGCCCGGTCCGTAGGCTTCCCGCCCTTTGTGTCCTGCCGACCGCACGACCCCCAAAACAAGTGCTCCACGAAACCGGGGTTCCAAGTGGGGGCGGATGGCTTCAATGCCCAGATTCACTGTTAACGTAACCGGGGAAAACCCATGCAGATCACGATTACCGGAAAGAACGTCGACCTGACCGAGTCTCTCAAGGAGTACGTCGAAGAGAAGATTTCCCGTTTGAAACGGTACTTCGACCAAGTGATCGACGTGCACGTGATCCTCTCGGTCGAGAAATTCCGCCACATCGCCGATGTCACCATCCTGGCCAATGGCACCACCATCCATGCCGAGGAACAGAGCGAGGATATGTATGCCTCGATCGATCTGGTGGCCGACAAGCTGGAGCGTCAGCTCAAGCGTTACAAAGACAAACTGAAAAGCCGGGGCCACCATATGCCCAGCAAGGCCGACCGCGCCCTGAACCTGAATATGTCGGTTTTGGAGCAGATCTCGGTCGAAGGGACTGCCGAACAGAGCGAGCCCAGCAGTCCGGTGGTGATTCGCTCACGCCGCTTCACCCTCAAGCCGATGAGCGTCGAAGAGGCAGCCCTGCAACTCGACCTGATCGACCACGAGTTTCTGGTGTTCACCAACTCCCAGAACGAGCAGATCAACGTGATCTATCGCCGCAAGGATGGGAACTACGGCCTGATCGAACCCCAGGTCTGATCGGTCGTGGCGGTTTCGACGGCGCAGGGGGGTCAAGTCGGCGACGGCTTGGCCGCCATTCTCCCCCAGCAAGCGGTGGTCGATCCCCTCATTGGGGCGACCAAAAAGGTGGTCCTCGAACATCTGGCCGACCGGTTGGCCCGGCAGATGGAGGGGGTGGCCATCACCGAGGTGCTGCGGGTGCTCATGGAACGCGAGAAACTCGGTAGCACCGGCATCGGCGGCGGTATCGCCATCCCCCACGGAAAAATCAAGGGGATCGACCACCCCTGTTGTGCGTTCGGGCGCTCCACCGAAGGGATCGCCTTCGATGCGATGGACGGCGCCCCGGTTCATCTCTTCTTCGCCATCATCGCCCCTGCCGACTCAGTCAGCGAACACTTGCGGGTTTTGGCGAGGATCTCCCGACTGCTCAAGATCGACGCCCTGCGCCACGAGTTAATGGCGGCGGACAACGGTGAAGAGCTCTATTCCATCCTCACCCGCTACGACGAGCAGCTCAGTCGGGGGGATCAGGGAGGCGGCTAATCATGCCGATGGCGGTCACCATCTCCGAGCTGTTCCAGAATGAAGCCGCCGCGTTGCAACTGACATGGGTGGCTGGGCACGAAGGGGGGGGGCGTCAGATCCGCGATCCCCAGCTGCAAAAACCCTCCCTGGCTTTGACCGGCTACGTCGATTACCTCGACCCCCATCGCCTCCAAGTCATTACCCGTACCGAAACCGGTTTTTTAAATACTCTGGACGAAGCCCAAAAAGCCCAGGCCATTGCCGGGATTTTCGAGCGCGATCTCACCGCTGTGGTGCTGCTGACCGATGGCGAGGTTCATCCCGCCCTGGTTGATGCTGCAGGTCGTCATGGTGTCCCTCTGCTGATCTCCCCCTTGACCGCCGCCGTATTCTTCCCCATCGCCACCCGTTTTCTCGAACTTCAGCTCGCCCCCACCACCCATATTCACGGGGTCTTTCTCGATATCTACGGGATCGGCACGATCATCTCCGGCTCCTCCAGCATCGGAAAGAGCGAAACGGCGCTGGAGTTGATCACCCGAGGCCATCGCTTGGTCGCCGATGACGTGGTGGAGCTGCGCCGCGATGCGCCGGGGATTTTGGGGGGGACCTCCCCGGCGCCACTGCGGCGCTATCTTGAGATCCGGGGCTTGGGGATTCTCGACGTCGAAAAACTCTTCGGGGCTGCGGCGGTCCTGGAACACAAACGTTTGCAGCTCATCATCGAATTGGTCCCCTGGGAACAGCACGTTCAGGTCGACCGCCTGGGGTTGGAACAAAGCAACAAATCGATCCTGCACGAAGAGATTCCCTGCATCGCGTTGCCAGTGTCGCCGGGGCGCAACATCGCGATTTTGGTTGAGGTGGCGGTGCGGATGCAGCAGCTGCGTTGCCAAGGGATCAACCCCGCCGAGCAGCTGGCCCGGGAGCTCGAAGAGCGGATGTTCATGGAGGGGGGAGGCTGACGGTGGGTTGGCGAGGTCGGCGCATCGTTTTGATTTCGGGCTTGTCGGGTGCTGGATGTTCCACTGCCCTGCATGCCCTCGAAGATCAAGGGTTCGAAAGCGTCGACAACGCCCCCCTTTCGTTGCTCCCCGAGGTCGCTCGCCGCTGTTTCGAACAGCACCCCGATCGTCCCATTGCCCTGGGCTTCGATATTCGTAATGCCGATGAAATGGCGCAGTGGCAAGGGTTGCGGGCCCAGCTCGACCCCATCGCCGAGACCTCCCTGCTCTTTCTGGAGTGCGACGAGGGGGTGATTCTACGCCGCTACAGCGAAACGAGGCGGCGCCATCCGGTGGGGGCGGGGCGTGCGCTGCGCGAGGCGGTAGCGTTGGAGTACGACCTTTTGGCGCCGGTGCGTCAGGAGGCGGAGCTGCGCATCGATACCACCGCCATGAACGTACACCAGTTGCGCCGCGCGGTGATCGACCGCTTGGGCATGAAGGGGGATCCGGCCCTGGTGTTGCTCTCGTTCGGTTTTAAACGGGGGCTGCCGATGGAGGCCGATTTTCTGTTCGACGCCCGCTTTTTACCCAACCCCTACTTCGACCCCGATCTACGCCCCCTGAGTGGCTGCGACCGACCGGTTGCCGACTTTCTGCAGGGACATGACGAGGTGGGGCATTACCTTGATAGCATCGAGGCCTTGATGCGCCAGGTGCTGCCGGGGTTTGCCCAGGCGCTCAAGCGGTACGTCACCATCGCCATTGGCTGCACCGGTGGGCAACATCGCAGTGTCTATTTGATCGAGGGATTGGCCCACCGTTTGGCCAGCCACTACCCCGACCTGTTGGTACGGCACCGCGATAAGGTTGATCCACCCGACTCCCCCCCCCATTCCACCGATTAATCGCTGTTCAGCCCCCACGGAGGCATCCCATGATCGGTCTTGTCGTTGTCACCCACGCCCAAATCGCGCAGGAGCTCTATCGGGCGGTGGTCCATATTCTGGGTGAGGAGCAGCAAAACTTTGTTGCGGTGGGCATCGAATCGGCCGACGACCCCGACCAGGCGCTGGCGCGGGTTAAGGAAGGGGTGGCGCGGGGCGATACCGGCGAGGGGGTGTTGATCCTAACCGACATGTTTGGCGGTACCCCCTCCAATCTGGCGCTCAGCCTGCTCGGCGACAAGGTTGAGGTGGTGGCGGGGGTCAATCTGCCCATGCTGGTTAAGGCGGCCGACCGGCGCAGACAAGAAAATTCGTTGCAGGCGCTGGCCAAACAGGTACGCGACGCCGGAACCAAGTCGATTGTGATCGCCGGGGAGCTTCTTCCGGGGCGGGCACGCATGGGGCTGAAGCATGCGTGAGGCGACGCTGCACATCGTCAATCGCCTGGGTCTGCATGCCCGTGCCTCGGCCCGGTTCGTCCAAGAGGCCTCCCGCTTTAAAAGTCAGGTATTCCTTAAAAAAGGCGACATCGAGATCAACGCCAAGTCGATTCTTGGGGTGATGATGTTGGCCGCCGGGCCCGGCAGCGAATTGACCCTGCGGGTCGAGGGGGAGGACGAGGAGCAGACGGTCGAGGCGTTGGCCGCGCTGGTCGCCAACCGTTTCGGGGAGGAGCAATGATCCTCACCCCCGAGGCATTGGCCCGCTCCAACGGTTCGGGTGCTCAGATCAACGGGGTTGGGATCGGTCGGCGCATGGAGCTGGGGGTGGTCTATCGGCTCGACCGGGGCGACCTCGATGTGCCGGAGCGCAGCGTTTCGGCCCGGATGATCGAGTTTGAAATTGCCCGTTTCGAACAGGCAATCCGGCAAACCAAAGGGCAACTGGCCGCTGCCAAGCAGATGGTCAGCAACCTAGGTAGCCGCGATCCTGCCATTTTGATTGAGGCCCACGAGCTGCTGCTGCAAGACCCGACCCTGCTCGATGGGGTCGTCCGCCGCATTCGCGAGCGCTCCATCAACGCCGAGTGGGCGGTGAAACAGCAGATCGGCGAGATCTGCGACCTCTTTCGCAATCTGCCCGACCCCTACATCAAGGAGCGGGCGGTCGACGTGCTCCAGGTCGGACAGCGGGTGATGCGGGCACTGCTCGGCAGCGAGGATGGCGACGGCTGGCGGGCGATTCCCGAAGGGTCGGTGGTGGTCGCCGAGGACATCACCCCGGTCGACACCTCCCATCTGGCCCACCGTAAAATCAAAGCCTTTGTCACCGAAGGGGGGGGGCTGACCTCCCATACGGCGGTGATCGCCCGCTCCCTCGGCATTCCCGCTGTGGTCGGGGCCATGGGGGTCATGACCCAGGTCGAGACCGGCGATCTGGTGTTGGTCGATGCCCAGACCGGTCTGGTCGTTGTGAATCCCGCCCCCGACCTGATTCAGGAATCGCTGGAGCGGATCTCCCTGCAAGGGCAGCGCTTTCAAGAGATCATGGGGCGGGTGCAGGAGGCGGCCCTGACCCTTGATGGGGAGCGGATCGTCATTGAGGCCAACGTCGACCTGCCCGACGAGATCCCCACCTTAGAGGCCAGCGGTGCCGAGGGGGTCGGGCTCTATCGGACCGAATTTCTCTACCTCGACCGCAGCGATCTGCCCGACGAGGAGGAGCACTTCCAGGCCTACCTGCGGCTGGTGCGGCGCAGCAAGGGGATGGTGACGATTCGGACCCTCGACATCGGGGCCGACAAGGCGCTGCCGCAAATCCCGACCCTGCACGCCATCAATCCCGCCCTGGGGCTGCGCGGCTTGCGGCTGTGTCTGCGCTTCACCGAGTTGTTTCGCCCCCAATTGCGCGCCTTGATGCGGGTGGCGGCCATCGCCCCCGACCGGGTCCGTATTCTGCTACCGATGGTGACCTCGGTGGGGGAGGTGCTCAGGGTTCGAGAGATGTTGCGTGAAGAATCCCAGGCGTTAGCCCAGGCCAAAATCGTGCATCACCCCAATCCTCCCCTGGGGGTGATGATCGAAACCCCAGCCGCGCTCACCATTGCCGACCTCTTCGCCCCTCACGTCGAATTTTTCTCGATTGGGACCAACGATCTGGTGCAGTACACCCTGGCGGTCGACCGCGACGACGAACATGTCGCCTCTCTCTACGATCCGGAGCATCCGGCGATTTTGCGGGGGATCCTGCAACTGGTCGGGGTCGGACAACGGTTCGGGGTCGACGTGGGGATCTGTGGCGAGCTTGCGGGGATGGAGCGGTTCACCGAGTTGTTGGTGGGGCTGGGGCTGCGGCGGCTGTCGATGGCCCCCCGTTCCATCCCCTACATCAAGGATTTGGTGCGTAGCCTCGACGCTGCCGCTGCCCGGCAGCAGTTGGGGGATCGCATCAAGGCCTTGGGGGGCTGACCTGCCATAGGGTGACCGGCAGCCCGCCGTGGTCGAAGTGGAGTAGCGCCTGGGCCGAGTTTGAGGGGACTGGCGCGTTTGCCGGGCGCAGCAGCGCCACCCGCCAGCCCGCCGCCACCCAGGGTTGCCACCAGCGCTGCGGAAAATCCCGCCCCAGTCGCTCCCCGTAGGGGGGGTTGGCCAGCAACAGACCGGGGCGCACCTTCGGATCGAACGGCATCCGTCCCACATCCCCCTGCACCACATCCACCCATGACGCCATCTTCGCCTCGGCCAGATTGGCCCGGCTGCGCGAGAGTGCCTGTGGATCTAGGTCCCAGGCAACAATCGGGGCGACGGGGTTTTGCAGCCGCACGGTCGCCTCGTCCAGCATTTTGCGCCAGGGGCGTTGGGAGACCTCGGGCCAGTCCGTGAAGGCCATGGGACGGGTCAGCCCCGGCGCCCGTTTGGCGGCGATCCACCCCCCCTCCACCGCCAGGGTGCCGCTGCCGCAAAAGGGGAGTTGCAACGCCTCATCGCCCCGGTAACCGGCGGCGATTAAACAGGCGGCGGCCCGGTCGGGACGCAAGGGGGCCAGCCCCGGATCGACCCGCCAACCCCGCCGTGCCAAATGCTCCCCCGATAGATCAAGACGGACCGAAACCTCGTCCTCGATCACTGCCACCAGCAGGCGTTGCTTCGCCTCGCCCCAGGGAACCACGGGATGCCCCTTGGCGGCCAGGCGTTCCCCCACCCGCCCGGCGATGCCCCCCTCGTGGTAGAGGCGGGAGCGTTGACTGCTCGCCCGCACCGCCACGGTAGAGCCGCTGGGCAAAAACCGCCCCCAGGGTAACCCCGCAAGTCCCCCCGTGAGTGCATCCCAATGACGCGCCCGATAACGGGCCAGGGTCAACCAGACCCGACCGATGGTGCGCCCTTGCAGGCACAGCCGCATCCCGGCGGGCAAGCTTCCCCGCGCCGAAATCGCCCCCGGCTCTTTGCCAGAGAGCACCAAACCGGCCGCGCTCGCCTCGGCTGCGGCCAGGTCTTCGAGTCCTCGGGTGGTGGCGATACGAAACAGGTGCTGCGGGGGACTCATTGCGGGGGGGGTAGGGCGCGAAAGCCTACCCGGTCGAGATGGTCGACCAGCGCCAGCACCACCCCGGTGTGTCCGGCAGGCATGATGTGGAAGCCCGCCACCCGGTCGCGGGCGGCGTCGAGCATCGCCATTGCCTCTTGGGTTCCCTGGGCCAGTTCCGCCTCGGGATCGCCCTTATTCATGCGGGCCAGCAGGTCGGTGGGGATGTGGACGCCGGGGACCTTTTCGTCGAGAAAGCGGGCCAGTTTGAACGATTTGAGCGGCAGAATACCGAGCAGCACCGGGATGCCCAGGGGGGCAACCAGATCGAGAAAACGGTGCAGCGATTGGGGTTCGTAGACCGGCTGGGTCATGACGAACTCGGCCCCCGCCTCGACCTTTTTGGCCAGCCGTTTGATCTCGCTCTCAAGCTTGGGCGCGGTCGGATTGGCGGCTACGCCGATGCCGTAGTGGGGTTTGCCCTCAAGTGGGTGGCCGGTGGCATCGGTCCCCTCATTGAGGGTACGCACCGTCTTCACCAGCCCCACCGAATTGAATTCAAAGACCGGTTTGGCCTCGGGGTGGTCGCCGATGGCGACCGCATCGCCGGTCAGGGCCAGCAGATTGCGACATCCCAGCGCCCAGCCACCGAGCAGTTCGCTTTGCAGGCCGATCAGGTTGCGGTCGCGGGCGGTGAAATTGAAGACGGTATTAACCCCGAAGCGTTCTTGAATGATCGCCGCCAGGGCGATAGAGGAGATCTTCATCCGGGCCAGGGTCGAATCGGTGATGTTGACCGCGTCAACCCGGTCGGCGATGGGGGCCACCTCGGCCAGGGCCGAGCCCACATCGCACCCCTTCGGCGGCTTGACCTCGACGGTGACGACACGGCGATGGGCCAGCAGGTCGGGGATGCGGACAGGCCCTTGCAGGCCGGGGAGGGGGGTATGGGAAGGGGTCAACGCTCGACTCGACAAACGGGGGCGATTGCCCGATGAAAATGGATCACAACCGAGGCAGGGTGACGCCCCGTTGCCCCATGTATTTGCCCTTGCGGTCGCCGTAGGAGACCTCGCATTGCTCGTCCGATTGGAAGAACAGCATCTGGGCGATCCCCTCGTTGGCGTAAATCCGGGCCGGCAGGGGGGTGGTGTTGGAGAGCTCCAAGGTCACATGCCCCTCCCATTCCGGTTCGAGGGGGGTGACGTTGACGATGATGCCGCAGCGGGCGTAGGTCGATTTGCCCAAGCAGACCACCAACACGTCGCGGGGGATCTTGAAATACTCCACCGTGCGGGCCAGGGCGAACGAATTGGGGGGGATGATGCATTCGTCGGCAACGACGTCGACAAAGGAGTGGGCGCTGAACTCTTTGGGATCGACGATGGCGTTGTTGACGTTGGTGAAGATCTTAAATTCATTGGCTACGGTGACGTCGTAGCCGTAGGAGGAGAGCCCCGAGGAGATCAGGCGGCGACCTTCGTCGTCGTGACGCAGTTGGCCGTCGATGAAGGGATCGATCATCCCATGGTCGCGGGCCATCTTCCGGATCCAGATGTCGGACTTGATGCTCATGCGCGGCATGCCTCCTCAGGGGGGAGATTCTCAAAGGTCCGGTTTTATATAGGAATTGCCCCCAAGCTGCAAAAGCTTGGGGTGGGTAGGCAATAAAAAAGCCCCCCAGTTGGGGGGCCTTTGGTGTTGCTGGGACGACGTGCGTTCAACCGCAGGAAAAACTATTCCCGCAGCTACAGCTCGACGCCGCGTTGGGGTTTTTAATGACGAACTGGGCGCCGTTGAGGTCTTCGACATAATCGATCTCGGCGCCGTTGAGGTACTGTCCGCTCATGGCGTCGACCAGCACCGCGATTTTGCCCTGTTCGACCACGGTGTCGCTCTCGCCTTGGTTCTCGTCAAAGGTAAAACCGTACTGAAAGCCGGAGCAGCCGCCCCCCTGCACGAAAATGCGTAGCTTCAAGTTGGGATTGCCTTCAGCCTCGATCAGGTTGTGCACCTTGTCGACCGCGCTTTCGGTCATGGTAATCATGAAAAACCTCCTTCAAACGTCGGTTCTCGGTCGAACCGTGGGGTAGAAAAAAGAAAACGGGCACGAATGAGCACGGCAAGGAGGGCGAACGCTAAGCCACGGGGAGGGCGGTGGCAAGTAAAATCCCGACCTTTTAGCTCGGGAATAGAGGGGGGGAGGAGTCCGAGGTTCCGTCGCCGGTCCGTTCCTAATTCGGGGGCGCTTCTGCTACCCTTGCGCCCCTTCGATTTCCGTAACCTCAGGCAGGCTCGAATCTTCCTATGAAACATACCTTTACCGAACACTTGGTCGCCGCCATCGCGGCGTTGAAACAAGAGGGGGTGCTCCCCGTTGAGGCGGAGCCCGCCATCGCCATTGAGACCCCCCCACACCCCGAAATGGGGGATCTCTCCTCCCCCGTGGCACTGGGGTTGGCCAAGCAGGCGCGGATGGCGCCCCGCGTTTTGGCCGAAAAGCTCAAAGAAAAGATTGAGGCGGCGGGTGACGACACCATCGCCTCATTGGAAATCGCCGGTCCCGGTTATCTCAATATCCGCTTTCACCCCTGGTCCTGGGCGCAGGTGCTGCTGAAGGCGCGGGAGGAGGGGGCCCGTTTCGGGCGCTCCGAGATGGGGCAACGCAGGATGGTTCAGGTCGAGTATGTCAGCGCCAATCCAACCGGACCGCTCCATGTCGGTCATGGCCGGGGCGCCGCCTATGGCGATGTGTTGGGCAACCTGTTGGCCGCCGCCGGTTTCGACGTGGTGCGCGAGTACTACGTCAACGATGCGGGGAACCAGATGAACATCCTGGGGCGTAGCGTCTGGTACCGCTACCGGGAGCTCCTGGGCCAACAGGTCGACTTTCCCGAAGATCACTACCAGGGCGATTACATCCGCGATCTGGCCACCCGATTTCGGGCCGAGATGGGGGACGACTGGGGCGATGGGGCGCGGGAGTCCGAGATGCTGCCGCAGTTTCGCTCCTTCGCCGGACGGGAGATCCTGGCCTGGATTCGCGACGACCTGAAGCAATTCGGGGTCCGCTTCGACATTTGGTTTTCGGAGCAAAGTCTGTTCGATGCCGGAAAGGTCGAGCAGGCCATCGAGGTGCTCAAGGAGCGCGGGGTGGTCTACACCCAGGATGGGGCGCTGTGGCTGCGCTCCACCGACTATGGCGACGACAAGGATCGGGTGGTGGTTCGCGAAAACGGTGTTCCCACCTATCTGGCCAGCGACATCGCCTACCACCACGACAAATTCGAGCGGGGATTCAATACCATCGTTGATGTTTGGGGGGCTGACCATCACGGCTACGTCCCCCGTTTGAAGGCGGCGATGCAGGGGTTGGGGCATCCGGCTGAGCATCTTGAGGTGGAGCTGGTGCAGTTTGCTAGCCTGTTCCGTAGTGGTGAGAAGGTCTCGATGAGTACCCGCAGCGGTCAGTTCGAAACCTTAATCGACCTCATCAAAGAGGTGGGGGTCGATGCCGCCCGGTTCTTCTATTGCATGCGCCGGGCCGACGCCCACCTCGATTTCGACATGGACTTGGCGGTCAGCCAGAGCAACGACAACCCGGTTTTTTACGTGCAATACGCCCACGCCCGGATCATGAGTATTTTGCGCCAGGCCCAGGAGCGGGGTTTCGTGGTGGAGGGGGCGAGCAGCGAAGACCTCAAGCGGCTCGACCAGCCGGCGGAGCTGGCCATGATTCGGCAAATCGCCCGTTACCCCGAGGTGGTGGAGTCGGCGGCACTATCCCGCGAGGTCCACAAGATTCCCTACTTTTTGCAGGAGACCGCTACCGCGTTTCACCAGCTCTACAATGTCAGCCGCTTTCTGGTCGAGGAGGAGGATCTGCGCCGTGCCCGCATCGAATTGCTCAACGCAGTGCGGATTGTGCTGGACAACGGTCTGGGATTGCTCGGCGTCCACGCGCCGGAGCAGATGTAGTCGGATGAGGGGGGGACGATGAGAGACCATAGGCGCGGCGAGCGGGGGGCGGTTCGTCCGTTGTTGGTCACCGGAGCGGCGGTGGGTTTGGTGATGATCGCCTTCGTGGCGGGCTATTTTTTGGGCAAAAGCCACGGTTGGGAGGCTTCGGAGCGCTCCCACCAAGCCGGGTTGGTGGGTACGGTTGCTCCGGTTGCCCCCAACCATGCCGCCAGCGACGCCAACCGCAGCGAGATCGACTTTTACGACACCCTACCCCAAACCACTGTCCCCTCGACAACCCCCTCCACCACCCGGCAAGAGGCGGGGGAGGAACAGTCGGCTCAACCGGTGATCGCAGCCCCCGGCAATGATCCCGTTGCCGGTCTGATCGAGCAAAAAAGCAGCTACACCGTGCAGGTCGGTTCGTTCCACGAGCAGGACGAAGCGTTGGCGCTGAAGGAAAAACTCACCCCCCTGGGTGAGCCGGTCACCATCCAGCGCCGCGAACAGGGCGACGGCTCGGTTTGGTACCGGGTCCAATTGGGGGAATACCCCAATCGGGGTCAGGCTCAGAAGATGGCCGACCATATCGAGATGCTCTACCAGAGTCGTCCCTTGGTAGTGCTGCGCTAGCTCCGGTGGGGGTTGGGAAACGCCGAATCAAGGCCCCAGCCTTTTTCAGCGACGCTTGGCAAAGACTAGGGAAACGCTGATTAGAGGCATCCTGCCTTGAATCAGCACGCTGCGCAAAAACCAAAAGTAGGCGCCATGAGGCGGTGTCGTTTTTGCTTCTCTTTCAAAATCAGTCACTTACGTTCCTGCTTGTTGGCGCCCCATTCATGGGGCGCAAGGAAGCGCCGAATCGATCGGCGCTTTTTAGTAATCCCCCTCGGGCCACATCTCCGGGGTAAAACGGACCACCCGATTGCGCCCCCCCTCCTTGGCCTGATACAGCGCAACGTCGGCGTACTTCACCGCCTGCCAAAAAGCGTCGGTATCGCCGGGGTACTCCGCCACCCCGATCGACAGGGTTTTCTTCAAGGTGGTCGTTCCGGCCCGCATGACGTGTTCCTCAAGCTTGGAGCGGATCTTCTCGGCCACCATCACCGAGTTTTCGGCGTTGCTGTCCTGCAAAAGCACCACGAACTCCTCCCCCCCATAACGCACCACCAGATCCGAGGCTCGCACTGATTCGGTCAGGATCTTGGCGAGCTCTTTGAGCACCACATCCCCCACCTCGTGGCCGTGCTGGTCGTTGACCTGTTTGAAGAAGTCGACATCGCACATCAAGACCCCGAGTTGGGTCCCACGCCGTTTGATGCCAGCAGTCAGGGTGTCGAGGTATTCCTCTAGGGAGCGGCGGTTGTGCAGGCCGGTCATCGGGTCGCGCAGGGTGGTTTCTTTGAGTCCCGCCATCAGCCGTTTGGTCTCGATGACCGGAGCAGCCTCGCGCAGGTAGACTTTGAGGAAGGGGACGTAGCGCTGCACGATCTCTTTTTCGGATTCGGGGAAGACCAGCTGGATGACCCCCCCTACCGCGCCGGAAAGGATCATGGGGAGGCAGACATGGTAGAGGGTTTCGTCGCAGTCCTTGCCGGGGGCAAAGGAGCGGCACATATGGGGGATTTCGAGGTTTTCGACCGTGTGGCCGGTACGACGGGCCCGGCACGATTGGGGGGTGGTGAGGATGGCACGGTCGCACCATAACTCGGTGCAACCGTTGACCGAAACGGGGTGGATGCGACCGCGGACGTTGTCGACCTCATAGATCGAAAAGCGGCTGAAATCGAAATCCCGTTCCAGCATTTCGTGCAGACGACGGTAGACCTCGGGTAGATCCTCGTCCTCCTCGATGGCTCGCTTGAAGCGCTGCGCCTCGACCAATTGGTCGACGAGCGCCACGGTTCCGGCCAATTGGTCCCCCCCTTCGGCATGCCCCTCGCCGGTCAAGCTGACGATCTGTTGCTCGATCCGACCGATGTTCTGGTCGAGCTCCTCCATCAGATGATTCACCCCCTGGGCGATGGATCCGGTTTCGTCGTCGGAAAGCACGGGTGATCGGGAAGAAAAATCACCCGCCTCGGCACGAAACAACACCGTCTGCACCGATTCGGCGGTGTGGATCATGGGGGTGACGCCGCGTTGGATGATCCAGGCGGCGAGCAGTAAGAAAAACAGGGTGGCGGCGATCAATCCCGCATTGGCGGTTAAGGCCTCGGCCTGCATGGAGGACAGATCGGTCTCCAGGGTAATCACCCCCAAGACGGTCCCTTCGGGGACATCGTGGCACTCCATACAATTGGGGGTGCCGTTGTTGTGGGCGATGTAGGGGATCGAAACCCGGAGCGAGGGGGACAAATTGCCTGAAAGGATGGTTTGAGCTCGTGCGGAGGCAAGAACCTGCTGCTCGATGGCATCCGGTTGTTGCGACACGATGGGGGCCGCTGAAAAAGGCTCCTGCCCCAGATTTGAGTTGCGTACGATGCGAAGTTGCGAAAAACCGGGGGTCTGGGCGATCCGGGACAACAATTGCTCCCGGTGCTCGTCGTCGAACATGGTTCCGGCCGCCATCGCCTCGGTGAGGAATGTTCGGATGATCTCCGCCGTTTTCTGGGCTTGATGTTCGGCGGTTTGAAGCGAGAAATGGCGAAAGGAATACATCGAGATGCCGGTGATGACCACCAGCATCCCGACGCCGAGAAGGGTGACGAACAGGTTGCTTTTATGGCGCAGCTTCATGGAAACCTCGGGATGGAACGTGTTGCCGCGAAGGTTTAACCGGCCTACCGATATTCCATCAAAACCCGATTTTCACAAGGGTTCACGCACTTTTTGCGCCGCGACCATGCGATGCCTATACTCCCACCCCTTTTTTTCCGCCCACCGGGCGACGGGCCCCCGTTTTTGACTGCAGCACCATGGGGCTCTTCCATATTTCATTGACTGGTTAGGCGCAACAGCGATGGCGTGTCTCGGTTTGCCCCCCAAGTCCGGCTTGTACGATCCCTCTCAGGAAAAAGATGCCTGCGGCGTCGGTTTCGTGGTCGACATTCAAGGTCGAAAATCCCACGAACTGGTGCGGCAAGGGATTGAAATCCTTGTGAATTTAACCCACCGCGGCGCGGTGGGCGCCGATCCGCGCACCGGCGACGGCGCCGGTATTTTGCTGCAACTGCCCCACCGCTTTTTTAGGCGAGAGCTGGCGGCGCAGCATATTGAGCTGCCCGAACCGGGCCATTACGGGGTGGGGCAGGTCTTCTTGCCCCAGGACGAAACCGTGCGCGCCCGCATTGAGGCCATCGTCGCGCAGGTGATCGCCGCCGAGGGGCAGCGGCTGCTGGCTTGGCGCGATGTGCCGGTTGAGCCCAATGCCGTCGGCGAGGTCGCCCGTAGCGCCATGCCGGTGGTTCGGCAGGTCTTCGTGGCCGCCGAGGGGCTGGAGGGGGAGGCCTTCGAGCGCAAGATGTACGTCATCCGCAAAAGCATCTTCCGCCTGACGGGCGAGGCGTTTGACGGGATTCCCAAGGGATTCCACTTTTCGAGCATGAGCGCCAATACCATCGTCTATAAGGGGATGCTGCTGGCCGAGCAGGTTGACCGTTTCTACCCCGACCTGTGCGATCCGGCCATCGAGTCGGCCCTGGCGCTGGTACATCAACGTTTTTCGACCAACACCTTCCCCACCTGGGATCTGGCCCAGCCGTTCCGCATGATCGCCCACAACGGTGAGATCAACACGGTTCGGGGCAACAAGAACTGGATGAACGCCCGCGAGGCGACCCTGGCCTCCCCCTTGTTCGGCGACGATCTGCCCAAAACCTTCCCGATCATGCGCGAGGAGGCCAGCGACTCGGCCACCTTCGACAACGCCCTTGAGTTTTTGGTGATGAACGGTCGCTCCCTGCCCCAGGCCGCCATGCTCATGGTGCCCGAGGCGTGGGAGAGCCACACCAGCATGGATCCCGATCAACGCTCCTTCTACGAATTCCACGCGGCGGTGATGGAGCCTTGGGACGGTCCGGCGGCGATCATCTTCAGCGACGGCACCCGGGTTGGCGGCACCCTGGATCGCAACGGCCTGCGCCCGGCCCGCTACATTGTCACCAGCGACGACCGGGTGATTCTCGCCTCCGAGGTTGGGGTACTCGACGTCCCTCCTGCCCAGATCAAGGCCAGCGGGCGGTTGCAGCCGGGCAAAATGCTGCTGATCGACACCGAGCAGAAGCGGATCATCGCCGACGAAGAGGTCAAACGGGGGATTGTCGAGCGCCATCCCTACCGGCAATGGGTGCAACAAACCCGGATCGGACTGGACGATTTGGGCAGCGCCCAGCGCCCCGAGGTGCTCGACGATGCCGCGCTGCATCTGCAACAAAAGGTCTTCGGCTACAGCCGCGAGGATGAGCGGATCGTGCTGCTGCCCATGGCAACCTCGGGGCAAGAGGCGATCGGGTCGATGGGCAACGACGCCTCCCTGGCGGTGTTGTCGGATCAGCCCCAGCTGCTCTACGGCTACTTCAAGCAGCTCTTCGCCCAGGTGACCAACCCCCCCATCGACCCCATTCGCGAAGAGCTGGTGATGTCGCTGACCTCGATTTTGGGGCTGCGTCCCAATCTGCTCAGCGAGGATTGCGACCAGGTCAAACGGTTGTGGCTCAAGCAGCCGATCCTGACCTGTGAAGATCTGGAGCGGATCCGCGCCTTTGCCGGGCACGGTTTTAAAGCGGTGACCCTGAAGGCGATTTATCCGGTTGCTGGCGGCGGTGCGGCGTTGACCGAGGCGCTCGACCGTTTGTGTCGGCTCGCCCGCAAGGCCATCGACGTCGATGGCGCGACCGTGGTCATTCTGAGCGACCGAGGGGTCGACCGCGACCACGCCCCGATTCCAGCCCTGCTGGCCATCTCGGCGGTCCACCATGATCTGGTCGAGGGGGGGCTGCGCACCCGGGCCGGACTGGTGGTCGAGACCGGAGAGGCCCGCGAGACCGGCCACTTTGCGCTGCTGGTCGGGTTCGGCGCCGAAGCGATCAACCCCTGGGTGGCCCTTGAAAGCCTTGAAGGGATGGCCCGCGACGGCATTCTGCCCACCGAGGTCAGCATTGCCGATGCTCGGGCCCGTTTTGTTAAGGCGGCAGGCAAGGGGATGCTCAAGATCTTCAGCAAGATGGGGATCTCGACCCTGCAATCCTATTGTGGCGCTCAAATCTTTGAGGCCATTGGTATCAATCGCAGCGTCATCGACCGTTATTTCGCCGGGACCGCCTCGCGGGTCGGCGGGATCGACATCGAGCAGATCGCGCAGGAGACCGCCCAGCGTCATGGCCGCGCCTTTGCCCCCACGCCAGGGGAGCCGAGCGACCTGCTGGCCAGCGGCGGGCAATACGCTTTTCGCGCCAACGGCGAGTTTCACCAGTGGAATCCCGAAACCATCCATCTGCTGCAACACGCTACCCGCAGCGGTAGCTACAAAACCTACAAGGCCTACTCAGCCAAGGTCGACGATCAATCGCGCAAGATGGCGACCCTGCGCGGCCTGTTCGAGCTCGATCTGCTGCCCGAGGCGATCCCTCTGGATGAGGTCGAATCGGCCGAGATCATCGCCAAACGGTTCTGCACCGGCGCCATGAGTTTCGGGTCGATCGGCAAAGAGGCCCACGAGACCCTGGCGATTGCCATGAATCGGATCGGCGGGCGCAGCAATACCGGTGAGGGGGGTGAGGATCCGGCCCGTTTCACCCCCTACCCCAACGGCGATTCGGCCCGCAGTGCCATCAAACAGGTCGCCTCGGGTCGCTTCGGGGTGACCACCCATTATTTGGTCAACGCCGACGAGTTGCAGATTAAGGTCGCCCAGGGTGCCAAGCCGGGTGAGGGGGGGCAGCTTCCCGGCCATAAGGTCGACGAGATCATCGCCCGGGTGCGCCATTCGACCCCCGGCGTCAGCCTGATTTCGCCGCCGCCCCACCACGACATCTACTCCATCGAGGATCTGGCTCAGCTGATCTTCGATCTGAAGAACGTCAATCCCCAGGCTGTCATCTCGGTGAAGTTGGTGGCCGAGGTCGGCGTTGGAACGGTAGCTGCCGGTGTGGCCAAGGCCCATTCCGACCTGATCGTGATTGCCGGTCACGACGGCGGCACCGGCGCCTCACCGCTCACCTCGATCAAACATGCCGGGATTCCCTGGGAGATCGGCCTGGCCGAAACCCAGCAAACCCTGGTGCTCAACGACCTGCGTTCGCGGGTTGTGGTGCAGACCGACGGTCAGCTCAAGACAGGCTACGACGTGGTGGTCGCCGCCCTGCTGGGGGCCGAGGAGTACGGCTTTGCCACCTCTGCCCTCATCGTCGAGGGATGCATCATGATGCGCAAATGCCACCTCAACACCTGCCCGGTCGGGATCGCAACCCAGGACCCCCGCCTGCGCAGCCGCTACAACGGCAGTCCCGACCACGTGGTCAACTTCTTCATGTTCATCGCCCAAGAGGTGCGCGAATGGATGGCCCACCTGGGCTTCCGCTCCATGGACGAGATGATCGGTCGGGTCGACAAACTCGGCATGAAAAAGGCGGTTTCCCATTGGAAGGCCAAGGGGGTCGACCTTTCGGCGATCTTGGCCCATCCCGCTACCTTCGAGGGCGACAAGATCCGTTGCACCCAAAAGCAGGATCATGGTTTGGAGGCCAGCCTCGACAACGAGTTGATCGTCGAGGCGGAGCCCGCCTTGACCGGGCAGATTCCGGTCGCCATCGATATGCCGATCAAGAATGTCCACCGCTCGGTGGGGACCATGCTGGCGGGCGAGGTCACCCGCCGCTTCGGTCAACGGGGCCTCAAAGAGGACACCATTCTGGTGAACCTGACCGGGATCGGGGGGCAGAGCTTTGGCGCCTTCAACGTCGATGGGGTGACCTTGAATCTGCGAGGTCAGGCCAACGACTACGTCGGCAAGGGGATGAGCGGTGGTCGCATCGTTGTCAGTCCATCCCCCGAGGCGGGGTACGACCCCACGACCCAGATTGTGGTCGGCAACACCCTGCTCTACGGGGCGACCGGCGGCGAGGCCTACTTCCACGGCATGGCCGGGGAGCGCTTTGCGGTGCGAAATTCGGGGGCGCTGGCGGTGGTCGAGGGGACCGGCGATCACGGTTGCGAATACATGACCGGCGGGGTGGTGGTGGTGTTGGGGCCGACCGGGCGCAACTTTGCGGCGGGTATGAGCGGCGGCGTCGCCTTCGTTCTGAACGAAACCGGCGATTTCGCCGACCGCTGCAACTTGGCTATGGTCGACCTGGAGCCGATCAGCGACGAGGCCGATCTGCTTGAAGAGGTCGATCACCAGGGGGGTGATCTTGAGACCCACGGCTTGGTCGAGATCGATCCTTTGAACGATGCCGATGCCAGATTGCTGCATCAGTTGGTTTGGCGTCATCACAAATACACCGGCAGCCGCAAGGCCAAGGCCATTCTCGAACGGTGGCAGGAATGGCTGCCCCGTTTTGTGAAGGTCATGCCGATCGAATACCGCCGGGTACTGGAGCAACGCCAGCGCGAAGAGGCCAGGCGGGTTGCCGGGGAGGTGCAACATGGGTAAGCCGACCGGATTCCTGGAGTTCGAGCGTAAGGTCGAGGATTACCAATCGGTTGCCGAACGTTTGCAGCATTGGCACGAGTTCACTGAGGCGCTGCCCCAAACGGCGGTCGGTGAGCAGGGCGCCCGTTGCATGGATTGCGGCATCCCCTTTTGCCATTGGGGTTGCCCGGTCAACAACGTCATTCCCGAGTGGAACGATCTGGTCTATCGCGGTCGCTGGCAGGAGGCGATTGGGGTGCTGCATCGCACCAACAACCTGCCTGAAATCACCGGTCGGGTTTGTCCCGCCCCTTGCGAATCCTCTTGTGTTTTAGGCATCAACGACGACCCTGTTTCGATCAAGCTGATCGAAAAGAATATTGTCGAGCGGGCCTTTGAAGAGGGATGGATTACCCCGCAACCGGCGGCGCAAGCAACCGGTAAAACGGTGGCGGTGGTCGGTTCCGGCCCCGCCGGTCTGGCCTGCGCTCAGCAGTTGGCTCGGGCCGGTCATGCGGTGACCCTGTTCGAAAAGGCCGATCGAATCGGCGGTTTGCTGCGTTACGGCATCCCCGACTTTAAGCTCGAAAAATGGGTGATCGACCGCCGCATGGCCCAGATGCAGGCCGAGGGGGTGATTTTTAAGACAGGGGTGAACGTCGGGGTCGATGTGTCGGCAGACGTGCTCAAGTCCTCTTTCGATGCGGTGTGTTTAACCGGTGGCGCCATGAAAGCCCGCGATTTGCAGGTGCCGGGGCGCGATCTCAAGGGGATCCATCTGGCGATGGTGTTCCTGGCCCAGTCCAACCGCCGGGTGGCGGGCGACACGATTGCCGAAGCCGAATGGATCGACGCCAAGGGCAAACATGTGGTGGTCATCGGCGGCGGCGACACCGGTTCGGACTGCGTCGGTACCTCCAACCGGCAAGGGGCCGCCTCGGTTTTGCAGATCGAGTTGCTGCCCAAGCCCCCCGAAGAGCGCGATCCGACCACGCCGTGGCCGCTGTGGCCCAATAAGCTGCGTACCTCCTCCTCCCATGAAGAGGGTTGCGAGCGGCTCTGGTCGGTCAACACGATCCAGGCCGAGGGGGCGCAAGGTCGGGTGACCTCCTTGACCCTCGAAGAGGTCTCCTGGAGCCAAGTCGAGGGACGCTGGCAGATGACCCCCGTCGCGGGGAGTCGTCGCACCGTCCCCGCCGATCTGGTCTTTTTGGCCATGGGTTTCACCCAACCGGTGCATGAAGGGCTGTTGAGCGACCTGGGGGTCGCCTTCGATGGACGCAACAATGTTCAGGTCGATGAGACGATGATGACCTCGATCCCCGGCGTGTTTGCCGCCGGAGATATGGCCCGGGGCGCCTCGCTGGTGGTGCGGGCGATTGCCGATGGACGCCGCGCCGCCAAGGGGATCGACACGTTTTTGATGGGAAGCAGCAAACTGCCTTGATACCTGGGATGAAGAGGAAGGCAGGCTTCTTGACCCATGCGCGACAGCAGACGTATCCTGACTTTGCGTTCGACATGGTTTTGATGGTGGGTGTCGGCGCGGAACCAATGTCATTGCATAGCATGTAGAGCGGGCGAATCCCTTGGAATCTTTGGATCTTCTTGAAGAAAAGCTCCATCGCTTGATGGAGGATCTGGGTCGCTGGAAACGCGAAAGCGATTCCATGCACACCCGTCTTCAAGATGGGGAAGAGAAACTCTCTTCCCTGAGTGAGGAAAAGCGGCGGCTGAGTGAAGAAAACAGCCGTTTGCTGAGTGAACGTGAGGCAATCCGTCACCGGGTTAGAGGTTTGGTCGAACGGTTAGAGAAGCTGGACCTGGATGCATCATGAGCAAACGGTCGATTGAGGTTTCTCTACTTGGGAAGAAGTATCCGCTGCGCACCGACCTCGATGAGGGGCGGTTGCAACGGATCGTCCATCACGCCGAACAAACCTTGAAACGGGTCAGCGGCAATCAGGTGCTGGCCATGGAACGTTCGGCGACGCTTGCCTTGTTGCAGGTGGTCGATGAATTGATCGAGGCACAAGAGGCTTTAGAGCAGCAGCAACGTCGCGTCGATGATCGAGCCCAGCGGTTGGTGGCTTTGGTCGACCGGGTGTTGGAGGCCTCCTAGTTTTCTCGATGCATCGGCTGTCTTTCCTCTTCTAAGATTGTTCCATGGCTTGAACGCCCTGCGCTGTGCGTGATTGGTGATGCAGGTTTGAACCAATATTCGTAACCCGGGGCCTGTCGCGATGGACCTGTGTGTAGGATGGGGCCTTGGCCTTGTCCCCTGATGGTCCGGCAAAGGCGCCCACTTTATGTGACCGGGTTCAACACGCTACGCCACACGGCAGCGCGGGGTACTATGGGCGGCTTATCTGAGCGCCGAAAGTCGATTCGGGCCGAAATGATCGCACACCTGCGATCCCGTTCCGCTTCACCCATCTCCCCCGATGTCGTTGGCCAGCTTTGGGTTCTCCTGCAAAACGCCCCTGCGGTCTTGGTCTATTGCGATTGCCAAGGCGAGTTTCCCACGGGGACGATCCGCGCTTTTCTGCAAGCTCGAAACATCCCCACCTATGTCCCCCGCATTGCCGGTCCTGGCCTGCTCGATTGGGTCTCCTGCCTTGAGGAGAACCTGCGGCCCGGCCGTTTTGGTATTCCCGAACCCAATGGTCCTGCGGTTGCGGCCCTTCCCGCCGATTTGTGGGTGTTGGCCCCCATGGTGGCGTTTGGCCCCCATGGGGAGCGGCTGGGTTATGGGGGTGGATATTTCGACCGTTTTTTTGATGCCTATCGGCGCGATCATGGAACGTGGCCGCGCCGCATTGGCTTGGCCTGGTCCGATCAGGGTCCGATTTCGTTTCCGGTGGCCGAGCACGATGTCCCCATGGAGGGGGTGATGACAGAAGTGGGGTGGGCGGTCGCGCCCCCCCCCAAATAACACGCCGTCAAGGCGTTGGGCTTATGCATCACGGGGCGCCTCGGGCGACCCCGTTGGAGGGGATGATGAATGTTGAATTGCTAATCACGGCGGTGGTGGCCGCTGTTCTGGGGGGCGGACTCGCCTTCGTTTTGTCGCGGGTCAAATCGCCCCCGGTCGCCCCGGCCGGTGAGGCGGAACAGGAGTTGCGCCGGGAGCTGTCCCGGGTCGAATCGGAATGGAGTCGGCTGCGCGACGATATGGAGCGTCGCATCGATGCCGAGGTGAATTTTCGTCTCAAAGACAAGGTGCTTGAGGAGCGCAGCAAACTCGAAATCGCTCTCGATAAAGAGCGTGAGGAAATCCTGAATCTTGAAAAGCGGCTGTTGGCCCGCGAAGAGACTATGGAGACCAAACTCGGGCAACTGGAACGCCGCGAAGAGCGGATGGAGGAGCGGGCGCAGCGGCTGGAGAGCGATCGCCAGCGTATGACTCAATGGGAAGAAAAACTCAAAACGGATGAGGCCGCTTTGAGCCATAAACTTGAAGAGATGGCGGGCTTAAGTCGGGAGGAGGCGCGGGAACTGGTGATGGAGATGATGCGCGAAGAGGCGCGTCATGCCGCCGCCCACCATGTGCGCCAGATCGAACAAGAAGCCAGGGAGGATGCCGAAAAACGGTCCCGCGAGATCATCACCACCGCCATTCAGCGTATGGCCGGCGAGTTCGTTTCGGAACGGACCGTCAGTGTTGTCCCGCTCCCCTCCGACGACCTCAAAGGGCGGATCATCGGTCGCGAGGGGCGGAACATCCGGGCCATCGAGGCAGCGACCGGGGTCGATTTGATCGTCGACGACACCCCCGAGGCGGTGGTCATCAGCGGCTTCAACCCGGTGCGGCGCGCCGTGGCCAAGAAGGCGCTGGAGCTGCTGATCGAGGATGGCCGCATTCACCCGCAACGCATCGAAGAGATGGTGAAAAAGGCCGAAAAAGAGGTCGCCCGCGAAATCAAAGAGGCGGGTGAACAGGCCATTCTTGAGGTCGGGATCGGCTCGGTTCACCCCGATTTGGTTCGCATCCTTGGCGCACTGAAATACCGCACCAGCTACACCCAGAATGTTTTGTCCCATTCGGTGGAGGTCGCCTTCTTTGCCGGGATGATGGCCGACGAACTCGGGCTCGATCCCAAGATCGCCCGGCGGGCCGGACTGCTGCACGACGTGGGCAAGGCGATCGACCACGACCGCGAGGGGAGCCACGCCATGATCGGCGGTGACCTGGGGCGCAAATACAAGGAGCGGCCCGAGGTCATCAACGCCATCGAGGGGCACCACTTCGATGTCGAGGCGATCAGTCCCTACACCCCCTTGGTGCATGCCGCCGACGCCCTCTCCGCCGCCCGTCCCGGCGCCCGGCGCGAGATGATGGAGACCTACATCAAACGGCTGCGTGACCTTGAGGCCATTGCTTCGAATTTCACCGGAGTTGAGCGCTCCTACGCCATTCAGGCGGGTCGTGAGCTGCGGGTGATTGTCTGCCAAGACAAGGTCGACGATCAGGGAACCCTGACCCTGGCCAACGCCATTGCCCGTAAGATCGAGGACGAACTGACCTACCCCGGCGAGATTAAGGTGACGGTGATCCGCGAAACCCGCGTCCAGCAGACGGCCCACTAACCATGGATATGCTGCAAGCGGTGGTTTTGGCGTTGATCCAGGGGTTGACCGAGTTTCTGCCGATCTCCTCCAGTGCCCACCTCATCATTTTGCCCAAGCTGGTCGACTGGCCCGATCAGGGGCTGGCCTTCGACGTCGCTCTGAACACCGCCACTTGGCTTGCGGTGGTTATTTACTTCCGTCACGACCTGCGCCGCTTGATCCATGGTTGGGGACGCACGGTGAGTGAGCGCTCGTGGCAGAACAACCACGACGGCAAGCTGGCCTGGATGGTGTTGGTCGCCACCATCCCGGTGGGGTTGGCGGGGCTGCTGGGGCACGGCTTGGTCGAAAACCATCTGCGCAGCCTGGAGGTGGTTGCCTGGGCGACCATCGTTTGGGGGCTGGTGTTGTGGCTGGCTGATCGCCGCCCCGGTCATCTTGATTTAGAACAAGCGACCTGGGCCATCGTGTTGGCGGTGGGGCTGGCCCAGGCGCTGGCGTTGGTGCCGGGGACCAGTCGTTCGGGCATCACCATCACAGCGGCCCTCTTCATGGGGTTGTCGCGGGTGGCGTCGGCGCGGCTGTCGTTTTTGCTGGCGATTCCGGTGGGGGCGCTGGCGGGTGGGCACGAGGCGTTGGGGATGTTCAAGGCAGCGGAGCAAACCCCTTGGCTGGCGGTGGGGGTCGGTTTTGTCGTTGCCTTCGTCTGCGCCTACTTGGCGATTCACTACTTTCTCAAGCTGATCGCCCGGTTCTCTATGACCCCCTTCGTGATGTACCGTCTGGCGTTGGGGGTGCTGCTGTTGGGCGCCGCTGGGATTTAACCACCGAGGAGTCGACCCATGCCGTTGCCAACCCCCCGTCTGCGTATGGCAGGGGTGAGCAAGCGTTTCGGGGATCACCGCGTGCTCGACCGTCTCGACCTGACGGTGGCGCCGGGTGAGAGCGTGGTGGTGATCGGCCGTTCGGGGGCCGGTAAATCGGTCCTCTTTAAATGTTTGTTGGGGTTGATGAAACCCGATGCAGGTGAGATCTGGCTCGACGAGGAGCGGATGGACACCCTGCCCCCCTCCGAGCAGTTGGAGCGGATGCGCCGGTTCGGCATGCTGTTTCAAGGCGGCGCCTTGTTCGACTCCATGACGGTGGGTGAGAACGTCGGCTTCGAGCTGACCGAACATATGCATTGGTCCAAGGCTAAGGTGCGCGAGCGGGTCGACGAAGTTCTGGGCTGGGTGGGCCTGCCCGGCGTTGCGGCGCGCAAACCGGCGCAGCTCTCTGGAGGGATGCAAAAGCGGGTCGCCTTGGCCCGAGCCATTGCCGCCAGCCCCGACATCATCCTCTATGACGAGCCAACCACAGGGCTCGATCCCATCATGGCCGACGTTATCAACCGTTTGATCCGCGACATCAACCGCCGCCTCGGCGCCACCTCGGTCACCATCACCCACGACATGAATTCCGCCTACTTCATCGCCGACCGCATCGCCATGCTTCACGAGGGGGCGATCCACGCGCAAGGGACCCCCGACGAAATCCGGGCCAGCACCCATCCCTTGGTGCGGCAATTCATCGAGGGCCGGGCCGAGGGGCCCATTCAGGTATGAGCGAGCTGCGGGTCGGTCTGCTCACCTTGATTGCACTGTCGGTGCTGGCGACCCTGTCGTTGCAGATCAAGCCGTTGCACCTGTTTTCGGGGGAGCAGGGGGAGATCGTCGCCCGTTTTGCCTCGGTCGAGGGGCTCACCCCGAAGGCCTCGGTGCTGGTCGCCGGCGTTAAGGTGGGCCGAGTGCGGGCCATCAACCTGCGCGATGGCCAGGCCTTCGTCACCATTGCCCTCGATCAGCCGGTGCAAATCACCCAAGGGACCCAGGCCCATGTCCGGGGCGGCGGTTTGGTGGGGGAGCGCTACGTGGTGTTGACCGTCCCCCTCGACGCCCCAGTTCTTGCCCAAGGGGCGACCATTGAGGGGCGTCAGGAGCCCTCGATGGGGCAGGTGATGGAACAGGTCTCCGACATCGCCCGCGACGTCAAGTCGGTGACCGAGGGGCTGCGCGCCGCCTTGGGGGGGGAGGAGGGGGCCGACCGGGTGCAGCGTTTCATGGACAACCTGGACGCCGTCTCGGCCAGCCTCAAACACATCCTCAGTGACGACGAGGCCCAGTTGCGCGGCGCCTCGAAGGATCTGGCCACCGTCCTCGATGCCCTGGCCCGCGACCTGCCCGACACGGTGGCCGACACCAAACGGGCGATGGGGGGGCTGCGGGAGGTCATGGACCAGCGCCAAGGGGACCTTTCCGGCGCTATCACGGCGCTGCGGTCGGCCGCCGAACGGATCGACCGGCTGGCCAAGCAGGTTGAAGAGGGCGACGGCAGCGCCGCCCGCTTCATCCGCGATCCCTCCCTCTTCGACGAGGTGCGCGACGCGGCGGCCAGCATCAAACGGGTTAGTCAGGCGTTGGAGGGGACCGACGGTGCCCTGGGGCTGCTCATCAACGATGCCGAAACCGCCGACCGGTTGGGCGGTACCCTTGAAAAGGTCGACAACATGGTGGGCAAGGTCGACGCCTTTCGTACCACCATCGACTTTCACGACGAATATCTGCTGCGCGATCAAGTCAGCCGCGGCTACTTCGGCCTGCGGTTTCAACCCCGGGATGACCGTTTTTACCGCGTTGAGTTGGTCTCCGACGGTCAGGTCCGCGCCTCCCATGACCCGAACCACCGCCTCTACGGAAGAGGTTTCGGCTCCAATGATCTGAAGTTCTCCCTGCAATTCGGTTGGTCGGTTGACGGACTTGAGCCCCGCATCGGCATCAAAGAAAACACTTTCGGCATGGGGCTGGACTGGTATCTGGCCAACGGCATCGCCTTGACCTCCGACCTCTACGACATGGATGGCGTCTACAGCGGCTCGACCAAACCCCACTTCAAAATCGCGGCCCGCTACCGATTCTGGGATGAGCGGCTCTTCGTGGCGGCGGGGGGCGACAACCTGCTCGACACCGCCGTGCGCTCCCCCTACGTCGGGGCGGGGCTGGTCTTCTCGGACGAAGACTTCAAGTACCTGCTCGGGCAGGTTTTCTGATGGCCAAATCGGTCCCCTCCAAAGACAAAACCCGCTTCGTCTGCCAGGAGTGCGGCGGCTCCTTCCCCCGTTGGAATGGGCGCTGCGGTGCTTGTGGCGGCTGGAATACCCTGGTGGAGGAGAAAATTGTCCCCGAGGCCAAGGGGGCTGCAGCCCGGTTTGTGGTCGAACAAGAGGGCAGGCCGCGCGGACTTGCCGAGATCGATCTGAGTCAGGCGCCGCGCATCGCCACGGGACTGGCCGAATTCGACCGGTTGCTGGGGGGGGGCATCGTCCCCGGTTCGGTCACCCTGATCGGCGGCGACCCCGGCATCGGCAAGTCGACGCTGCTGCTTCAGGTGGCCCACCGCTTGGCGACTCAGGGGCACAAACCGCTCTACATCAGCGGCGAGGAGTCGCTGGCCCAGATTCGTATGCGGGCGCAGCGGTTGGGTTTAAGCAGCGACACCGCGCTGCGGGTCGGGGGGGAAAACCGCCTGGAGGCGGTGCTGGAGCTGCTGCAACAAAACCCGCCGGCGCTGACGGTGATCGATTCGGTGCAGACCCTGTTCACCTCGGCGCTCGAAAGCGCCCCTGGCTCGGTGGCCCAGGTGCGCGAATGCGCCGCCCGGCTGGTGAGTTGGGCCAAGGGGGGCAGCGAGGGGGGGCGGGCGGTCATGCTGGTGGGGCATGTCACCAAAGAGGGGGCGATTGCCGGTCCTCGGGTGCTCGAACACATGGTTGACACGGTGCTGTATTTCGAGGGGGAGCGGGGGCTGCCGTTTCGAATTTTGCGCGGGGTAAAAAACCGCTTCGGCGCCACCGACGAGATCGCTGTGTTTCAAATGGCGGGGGAGGGGCTGGCCGAGGTGGTGAACCCTTCGGAGCTTTTCCTCGGCCACCGCGACCGTCCGGTCAGCGGTTCGGCCGTCGCCGCCATGATCGAGGGGACCCGCCCCATCCTGGTCGAGATTCAGGCGTTGGTTTCGCCCACCGCCTTCGGCATGCCCCGGCGTACCACGGTGGGGATCGACTCGGGACGGTTGGCCATGTTGTTGGCGGTGCTCGAAAAACGGGTGGGGCTGCATCTGAGCGATCAGGACGTTTTCGCCAACGCGGTGGGCGGGCTTAAACTCACCGAGCCTGCCAGCGATTTGGCGGCTGCGCTGGCGATTTGGTCCTCCTTCCGCGACCATCCCCTCCCCGATGGCCTGGTCGCGTTGGGGGAGGTAGGGCTATCCGGCGAGATCCGTCCGGTGCCGTTGATCGATCAACGGCTGCGCGAGGCGGTGAAGCTGGGGTTCCGGCGGGCGGTGATTCCGGTGACGGGAAGTCCCGAATCGATCCCAGGAGCCGAATTGATCCGTGTGCACCATCTTGCCGAGGCCGTCGACCGATTAAGCGGGTAGTGGCCTTGTTCCCGAATTTCAAGGAGTTCTACGGGATATGACCTGGTTCGATTACCTGGTGGTCGCCTTCGTCGGCACCCTTGTGGTGCGTGCCTCCATTCGTGGATTGATCAAAGAGGTGTTCTCTCTGGCTGGGCTGGTGTTGGGGGTGATCGTCGCGACCTCCTACAGCGAAAAGCTGGGGGAGATCCTCAACGCCGATTACCGCCAGATCGACCCCTTCGGCGGCCCCGCCGCCTACTTGTTGCTCTTCGTCGGCATCGGGCTGATCGCCTGGCTGCTGGCGATGGTGACCACCAAGGCGGTGCACGGGGTTGGGCTGTCGGTTCCCAATCGGATCGGTGGCGGGTTGTTTGGGGCGAGCAAGGGGATTTTGTTCATCTCGGTGGCGGTGTTGATCCTTGACGGCTTGGGACAAACCGAGGGGAGCTGGTACCAACACGCCGTAACCCGCCCCGTCGTTGAACCGGTGGTGGTGTTGCTGCGCGAGCGGGTTCCCCAGCAGTGGAGCGACCGTACCGCCCTGGGAACACAGGCCGAGCGGCTCAAAGAACGGGCTTTGGAGGCGGCCGAGGATGCGGCCGATTCGGGACGCGACATGGCGCAGCAGATCGGCAAACAGGGTGACCTGATGGGTGAAGATGCCGCCGGTTGGAAGAGCAAAGCCAGCCAATGGCTGGATCACTTCATGGAATCGCTGTTTGGCAAACAGGAGCAAGCCCCCCCCAAGGAGGAGGAGGAGAACGTCGATCCCATCGGCGATCTCATCGAGCAAAATCGTTAACCGCGTCCCGTTGGGATGAACGAAAGCACAAGACCATGAATGACGAACGATTTCACGACGAATGTGGGGTATTTGGTGTTCTCGGCCATCCCGAGGCTGCCAACCTGACCTACCTGGGGCTTTACGCCCTACAACACCGGGGTCAGGAGGCGGCGGGGATTGTCTCCTACGACGAGACCACCACCTACTCCAACCGAGCCCGTGGGCTGGTCAGCGACATCTTCAGCCAAGAGGTGCTCGATGGATTGAAGGGGGATCGGGCCATCGGTCACGTCCGCTATTCCACCGCCGGGGGGGGGGCGATCCGTAACATTCAACCCTTCGTCGTCGATTACCTGCGCGGGACGCTCTCCATCGCCCACAACGGCAACCTGACCAACGCCGAGGCGATCCGGCGCGAGCTGGAAGAGACCGGTTCGATCTTCCAGTCGACCATGGACACCGAGGTGATCGTTCATCTGCTGGCCCGCGACGCCGGAACCCAGAGCATCGACGACCGCATCGTGCACGCCCTGGGGCGCATTCAGGGGGCCTATTCGCTGGTGTTGATGAGCAACAACCGGATGTTCGGGGTGCGCGATCCCCACGGTTTCCGACCCTTGTCGTTGGGCAAACTCGGCGACGCCTGGGTGCTGTCGTCGGAGACCTGCGCCTTCGATCTAATCGACGCCGAGTTCGTCCGCGACGTCGAACCGGGGGAGATGGTCATCATCACCCGTGACGGGGTGACCAGCCGCCGTTTTGCCCCCCAAATTCCCCGCCGTTTGTGCATTTTCGAATACGTCTACTTCGCCCGTCCCGATTCGACCATCGACGGGGTCAACGTCTACATGGCCCGCAAAGAGGTGGGGCGGCGTTTGGCGTTGGAGCATCCGATTGAGGCCGATCTGGTGGTGCCGGTCCCCGATTCGGGGGTCGCTGCCGCCATTGGCTATGCCGAGCAGGCGGGGCTCCCCCTCGATTTGGGATTGATCCGCAACCACTACGTGGGGCGCACCTTCATCGAACCCAAACAATCGATCCGCAACTTCGGGGTTAAGATCAAGCTCAACGCCAACCCCGAGCTACTCAAGGGTAAGCGGGTGATTCTGGTCGACGACTCCATCGTGCGGGGGACCACCAGCAAGAAGATCGTGCGTATGGTGCGTGATGCCGGGGCCGCCGAGGTCCACATGCGCATCAGCTCTCCCCCCACCACCAACCCCTGTTTTTACGGCATCGATACCCCCAACCGCGAAGAGCTGCTGGCCGCCAACAACACCCTGGAGCAGATGCAGGCCTTCATCGAGGCCGACTCCCTGGGTTATATCTCGGTCAATGGGCTGCACGAGGCGGTGGGGCAGGATTCTGCCGGGTATTGCGATGCCTGCTTCACCGGCGATTATCCGGTTGGGGTCATCACCCCTATCGACAACGAGAAACGCCACCAACGGATGTTGTTCGAGTACCGCTGATTGCGGTTCGTGCCGGGGGCCAACGGGTCTTCCCTGTGCCCACACACCACCGGAGGGTTTGCGATGGATGACCGTTCCCAGGCGATTGCCGATCGCGTGGTTCGCTACGAAGCTGGAACCGAGATCCTCCGTGAGGGGGAGACCTCCGAGGATGTATTCGAGCTGATCGAAGGGCGGGTCGAGGTGGTGCGTCGCATGGCCTCGGGTGAGGTGGTGATCCTGGCGGAGTTGGGGCCGGGCGACGTCTTTGGCGAGATGGGGCTGATCGACCGTCGCCCCCGCTCGGCGACCATCCGGGCCATGACGGCGGTTGAGACGATTCGCCTGGATCGCGACGGTTTTCTGGCGGTGCTGGAGCGCGATCCCAAGGTGGTACTGCCGATCTTTTCGGCGTTGTTTCAGCGCATGCGTACCTTGAACAACCGCTTGATCGAGCTGGAGCTGGCCCTGGGGGCGGTGCACCGCCTTGAGATGGTGAAAGAGAGCGAAGGGGGACAGCCAGGAAGGGGTGCGCCGCCACCTCCTCCGCCGATTCCCAAGGGGGGGATCCTTCTTGAGGGGCTCACCGAACCGGCCCGGCATGTACTCGACGAGCGCCCGATGGTCGTCGATGTTTTTCCCTATCGGATCGGGCGACGCAAAAAAGAGCGCTCCCTGCTCGATTTCTTTGGGGGCAATGACTTGGAGCTGGCCGATGTTCCCCCCTACGACGTCTCCACCGGCCACTGCGCCCTTCTCAAAAAGGGGGGAACGATCCTTGTCGCCGACCGGGGGGCTCGCTTGGGGACGGTGATCGACGACGAGGTGATGGTCGGTTCTTCGGGTGTGCCCGAGGTCGAGCTTGCGCCGGGGGAGCACATCGTGCGCCTGGGCAGCAAGGATTCCCCCTATGTCTTTCGGGTAACGGTGCCGGGGCGCTGAGGGGCCGCTGGTTCCCTCATTGGGGTTGTTCCCGTTCCAAATCGAAGTCGATCCTCCGGTTCACCGGTCGAGTCAGCTCGGCGATCAATCCGGCGGGCAGTTGCAGCGCCAGCCCCTGTTGGGCCGCCGCCTGCTCCAGGCCGCTTTGCACCGTTTGCAGCGGCTGAGGAAAGCGGCGGTAGACATCGGGCCAGATGGTTCCCCCCTGCGGATTGAGGGTGAGCAGTCGGTAGTCGATGATCATCGCCACCGGATGGTTGAGTGCCACCTCGCGCGGTTCGGGGGGGGCGGCATCCAGGGTTTGCTCCACCGAGGCAAAATCGACCGGGGCGTTGTCCGCCATCAGGCGGCGGGCCAAATCGAGCACGTCGCGGTTTTCAAGACGCAGGCAACCGTGGCTGATCGCTTGCCCCACGCTCCAAGGATGGGGGGTGCCGTGCAGGTAGTAGTTTTTTGAAAAATGGATCTTCGCCTTGCCCATGGGGTTGCCGGGGCCGGGGGGTGTACGGCGCTGTTGGGCGGTGCCGACGATGGCGCCGTTGTACCAATTGGGATTGAAGATCACGCTGTGGATCTGGTAGTGGCCGGTGGGGGTGGGGTCGCTCGGTTTGCCGATACCCACCTCATAGTGGGCTACCTCTTGTCCCCCTTGGTAGAGCATCAAGGTGCGGGAGGGGAGGTTCAGGTAGAGCAGCAGTTCGGTTTTGGAGGCGGTTTCGGCCCAGGCGGCGCACCATCCCCCCCCAAGCCACACCGCCGCCAAGAGGATCGAGCAGCGTTTCATCGTGAGTATCCGTTCGTAGAGCATCTTCTGAAAACCAGACCAGATCCCTGGTGTTCCGGTCGATTTCCCCCATTCAATCGATCTCGGAGCCTAAGCAAGTCTGCGTTACCCCTTCGCGTTGGACAAGCGCACCCCCTGGCCCCACACGGTTTTCGGCAACCCATGATTATTACCGTCACCCCCAATCCCACCATCGACAAATACCTTCAGATCGACCGCCTGCAACCGGGTCATGCCCATCAGGTGCGCACGACGCACCGCGATCCGGGGGGCAAGGGGGTCAATGTTTCTCGGGTGCTGACCCGGCTTGGGGTGCAGACCCTGGCCACTGGGTTTGCCGGCGATTATCGGGGGGAGCTGCTCAAAATCTTTTTGAATCGGGAGGGGGTGGCCAACCACTTCGTCCCCATAAAAGAGGTCACCCGGCTCAACCTCTACGTTATGGAATCCGACGGCACCGAGACGGTTTTTAAGGAGCCCAGTCCCCACGTCGAGGCCGAACATTGGCTTCGACTGGTTTCGGTGCTCGATCACTACTTCGATCAGGCCCGCTTCGTGGTGGTGGCCGGAAGCCTTCCCGTCGGGGTGTCGAACCAGCAGCTGTTGGATTTGCTGGAGCATTTGCGTTTGCGCGGGGTGTCGGTGGTGCTCGATGCCCGGGGGGGTGAGCTCAAGGCGGGGGTGGGGGCCCGCCCCTTCTTAATCAAACCCAATCGCTTCGAGGCCGAGGAGTTGCTCGGTCATCCCATCGCCGACAACCGCGACGAACTGGCCCAGGCGGCTCAACGGTTGCGCACCCTGGGGCCCCAATCGGTGCTGCTCAGCGACGGCAAGGCGGGGGCGGTGCTCGCCAACGCGCAAGGGACCTGGTGGGCCACCCCACCCACCATCGAGGTCGCCTCGACCATTGGGGCGGGCGATTCGATGGTGGCCGGATTCCTCACCGCCCTGCTTGAAGGTGCCGACGGCACCCAAGCGCTGCGGCTCGCCACCGCTGCGGGGGCCGCCACCGCACGGGCCGCCGGTACCGAACTGGGGCAAGGGGCCGAAATCCGTGCCCTGCAAGAGCAGGTGGTGGTCGAGTCGATGCCGCAGATTTGGATTCCACCGGTATGACCCTGCTGCACCATCCCCCCCTGATCCTCGCCTCCGCCTCCCCTCGCCGCCGCGATCTGCTGCGCCAAGTCGGCTTCGAACCGCTCATTGAGCCCGCCGACGTGGTCGAGGTGCGCCAGCCGGGGGAGAGCCCCGAGGCGATGGTGCTGCGGCTGGCGCGCGACAAGGCCCATGCGGTGCGCCTCCAGCACCCCGAGGCGGTGGTGCTGGCCGCCGACACGGTGGTGGTGTTGGGAGACGAGGTGCTGGGCAAGCCGCGTCATGGGGACGACCACCACCGCATGCTGGTCGCCCTGTCGGGCCAGACCCATCGGGTGCTGACCGGGGTCGCCCTGGTGGGTCCCGATTGCGACGAGGCCTTCTTCCGCCAAACCGGTGTAACCTTCCGCCACCTTCTCGATTGGGAGATCGACCACTACGTCGCCTCCCATGAGGGGGACGACAAGGCGGGGGGGTATGCGATTCAGGGGATCGGCGCGGGGTTGGTGAGCCGGATCGAGGGTTCGTACAGCAACGTGGTGGGGCTGCCCCTGGCCGAGGTTTTGGAACATCTCTACCGCCTGGGGATTCGCCCCGACTGGAGCGGACTATGAATCGTGGGTTGGACGAACTGTTGGTCAACATCACCCCACAAGAGGTGCGGGTTGCCGGACTCGAAAACGGGGTGCTGCGCGAGCTGCTGGTGGAGCGTTTTCACGAGCGCTCGGTGGTGGGCAACATCTACCGAGGCAAAGTGGTGCGGGTGCTGCCGGGGATGCAGGCAGCCTTCGTCGACATCGGCCTACCCAAGGCCGCCTTTTTGTATGCCGGCGACGTCGACACCGGCCTCAAGGATTTCGTCAGCTACTTCGACCGCCAGGTGCATGGCAACGGCGAGGATGCCCCGGTCGAGATCGCGCGCCCCCCCATCGAAAGCCTGCTCAGCGAAGGACAAGAGATCTCCGTCCAGGTCACCAAGGCCCCTCTGGGGACCAAGGGGGCCAGAATCACCACCCACATCACCCTGCCGGGCCGCTTTTTGGTCTACATGCCGACCTTGGAACACATCGGGGTGTCGCGCCGCATCGAAAGCGAAGAGGAGCGGGGCCGTCTGACCGGATTAATCGAGGGGATGCGCCAAGAGGATGAAAAAGGGGGGTGGATCGTGCGCACCCTGGCCGACGGCGCCTCTGAAGCGGAGCTGGCCCGGGATCGGGCTTTTCTGCTGCGGCTCTGGAAGGATGTACATCCACGCCTGAACGACGCGGCGCCGTCGATGATTCACGAGGATCTCGATCTGCAGCTGCGGGCACTGCGCGACATCGTCGAGCCGGGGATCGAGCGCTTGCAGGTCGATTCCAAAGAATCCTACGACCGGCTGCGCACCTTCAGTCGCCGCTACATGCCCGAGTTTGCCACCAAGCTGCAACACTATGCGGGCGACCGTCCGATCTTCGATCTGCACGGAGTCGAAGAGGCGATCAAGCGGGCCTTGTCGCGTAAGGTGCCGCTCAAGTCGGGGGGGTATCTGGTCATCGACGAGACCGAGGCTCTGACCGCCATCGACATCAATACCGGCCGCTACGTGGGACGCACCTCGCTCGAAGAGACCGCCTTCAAAACCAACCTGGAGGCCTCGCAAGAGATCGTTAACCAGCTGCGGCTGCGCAACCTCGGCGGCATCATCGTCATCGACTTCATCGACATGCAGGACGAGGGCAATCGGGAGCGGCTGGTCGAAAACTTCCGCGAGGCGCTGCGGGCCGACCGGGCTCGGACCAATATCTTGAACATCAGCAAGCTCGGGCTGATCGAGATGACCCGCAAGCGGACCCGCCGCTCGTTGACCGGAACCTTGTGCGAGCCCTGCCCCGCCTGTTCGGGACGGGGGATGATCAAAACCCTGGAGACGGTTGCATTTGAAATTCTGCGCGACGTGCTGCGCACCAGCCGGCAGTTTTCGGCCGAAAAGCTTATGGTGGTTGCCAACCCCGAGGTGATCGACTACCTCGAATCGGAGTGCCGCGAATCGATGGCGGGGCTCGAATCGTTCATGGATAAACCGATTCTGCTGCGTGAGGATGTCTCCATGCTGCGAGAAGAATTCGACGTCGTTTTAGTATGAGGCGGTTTTCCCTCAAGACCCGAGAGGTTGCATGAGCCCCAACGCCAAAATCTTCGTGCTCGACACCAACGTTTTGATCCACGACCCCAACGCCATCGCCTGTTTTGGGGCCCACGAGGTGATCCTCTCCATCGTGGTGCTCGAAGAGCTCGACCGGCACAAACGGGGGGTCGACGAGGTGGCGCGCAACGCCCGGACCGCCACCCGGATGCTCGATCAGCTGCTCGACACCCCCGACAAGGTGCGCGACGGTGCCCCGTTGCCCGACGGCGGTATTTTGCGGGTGCTGCTCCCCCAGTCCGACGGGATCGAGGGGCTGGAGCGCCTGGGCAGCAGCAACGACAACGCGATTTTAGAGCTCACCGTTCAGCTCATGCGCCGCCATGCCCCCCGCCCCGTCATTCTGGTCAGCAAAGACATCAACCTGCGCCTCAAGGCCCGCGCCTTTGGCATTCAGGCCGAGGATTACCGCACCGACCGGGTGGTCGACGAGGACCAGCAGCTCTACGCCGGTTGGCGCGCCATGCCCGAGGGGATCTGGGAGGCGCTGGGCGACACCCTTCAAGCCGATGTTCACCAGGGCCACCCTCGGTATCGTTTCCCCTGGCCCGCCGATCTGCCCCCCCCCCATTTTCAAGAGTTTCTGATCTTCCCCGGTCAGGCGGGGGGGAGCGAGTTCGTCGGTCGGATCACCGCCATCGACGTGGCGGGGGTCGAGATTCTGGGGATCACCGACTACGCCGGCGGGGGCGCCTCGGTCTGGGGGATCGAGGCCCGCAATCGGGAGCAGAACATGCTGGTGAATCTGCTGATGGATCCCGACATCGATCTGGTCAGCATTTTGGGGTTGGCCGGTTCGGGCAAAACCTTGCTCACTCTGGCCGCCGCACTTGAATGGACGCTCGAAAAAGAGGTGTTCGACGGCATCGTCGTCACCCGCGCCACCGTGCCCTTGGGGCAGGAGCTCGGCTTCTTGCCCGGCGATGAAGAGGAAAAAATGCGCCCCTGGATGGGGGCGGTGGAGGACAACCTGGCGCTACTGGCCGGATTCGAAGAGACCAGCGAGGCGATCCTGCGCTCCCGCATTCAGATCAAGTCGATGTCGTTCATGCGCGGGCGCACATTCACCCGGCGCATCGTCATCGTCGACGAGGCGCAAAACCTGACCCCCAACCAGATGAAGAGTCTGATTACCCGGGTTGGGCAAGAGAGCCGCATGATCGTGCTGGGCAACACCGGCCAGATCGACACCCCCTATTTGAGCGCCCTGACCTCGGGGTTGGCCTACGTGGTGGAGCGTTTTAAAGATTGGCCCCACGCCGGCCACGTCACTCTGGTGGCGGGGGTCCGCTCCCGACTGGCGGCCTTTGCCAGCGAGGCGCTGGGTTGACCCGTTCGTGACCAGGGGATCGCGATGACGCGCCACGCCTCCCTGTTGTTGAAAATGGCGCTGGCGCTGGCGGTGGGGGTTGCCGGGGGCTCGGTGGGTCTTTCGTATTGGATGATGCCGGCCCCCGCAGCGGTGGTGGTTCCCGAGCGGCAACCCCACCCCTTGACTGCCCTGTTCGATTTGGATCCTCCTCTGGTGCTGGTTCAGCCCGCGTCGAGTCAGGGGCTCGAAAACCTCTTTCGCCGCGATCCCGAAGGGTTGCATCTGCTCCCCCCCGATCAGAGTTTGCTGCCGGTTTCGGTGGTGCGATTTCCCAGCGATTTGGCCGAGCTTCCCAACGAGCTGCGCAAGGCGGTGTTCATCCGCACCCTGCTGCCGTTGGTCGTGCGCGAAAACGAGCGCATCGAGACGGCGCGGGGGTGGCTGCTCGATTTGCAATCCCGCTTAAGGCGGGGGCTGGGGACGGACGAGGGGGACCAAGCGGTGGTGGCGATGTTGGCCGACGAGGTGTTGCCGGAAGGGGCGTCACAGAGGGGCATCCTGGCGGTGCAGGTCGACGCACTGCTGGCCCATCTGGGACCGATTCCCCCCTCGCTGGTGCTGGCTCAAGCGGCGTTGGAATCGGGATGGGGGACCTCCCGTTTTGCCCAACAGGCCAACAATCTTTTCGGGGTTTGGGTCAAGGCGGGCTACGGTTTAACCCCGCTGGAGCGGGTCGAGGGGGCAACCCACGAGGTCGCCTATTATCCCTCGCTGGCCGCCTCGGTCGCCTCGTACATGCGCAACCTCAACCGCCACCCCAGTTACGAGCCGCTGCGCCGGTTGCGACGCGACATCGAGGCTCAGGGGCGCCTTCCCAAAGGGGTGGAGCTGGCCCAGGGGCTGGAGCACTACTCGGCTCGGGGGCCGCAATACATCGACGAGATCGAGTCGATCATCGTTAGGAATCGGCTCGACCGTCTCTATCAACAGCCGCTGCGTTGGCGCGCCCCTGAAGAGGTTCGGGCCAACACCGTGCAAGTCGACGGCCAAAAAGCGCGTTGGGGCTGGTGGGATCGCCTGCTCGCCGCCGTAGGAGGATCACCGTGATCGTCACCATCCACCAACCCAACTTTCTGCCCTGGCTCGGCTTTTTCGCCAAGATCGCCCAGGCGGACGCCATGGTGTTGCTCGATACGGTGCAGTATCACAAGAACGAGTGGCAGAACCGCAATCGGATCAAGGGGCCCCAAGGGGCGATCTGGGTGACGGTGCCGGTCGGTTACCGCTTCCCCATGCGGATCGACGAGGTGCCGGTCGCCAACGCTGGTTGGGGGGGTAAGGCGGTACGGACCCTGGAGCAGGCCTACGCCAAGGCCCCCTTCTGCGACGAGGTTCTTGAGGGGCTTGCCCCCTTGTTGCTGCGCGGCGATACCCTGCTCGCCCCCCTTGCGGTTGACATCGTGGCCTGGGCAATGGAACGGTTGGGGATCCAAACCCCGCTGCATGTCGCCAGCCGTATGGGTGCAGTGAGCGAGGATCCGACCCAGCGGCTGATCGACCTGACCCGCGCCCTGGGGGGAACCACCTACCTGTCGGGGCCGCAGGGGCGCGATTACCTTGAACCGGCGGCCTTTGACGCGGCGGGGGTGGGGCTCGATTTCTTCAACTACCGCCACCCCGAATATGCGCAATTACACGGGGACTTCGTTCCCTACCTGTCGGTGGTCGATTTGATGATGAACTGTGGACCCTCCAGCCTGGAGATCTTGCTGTCGGGATGCGACAAGGAGCAGGTATGAACCATTTCGAGGCGGTGCGGGCGCTGGTGGTGGCGGCCCATCCCGACGACATCGAGATCGGCTGCGGCGGCACCCTGGCGGCGCTGGTGCGCAGCGGCGCCGCAGTGCGACTGCTGCTGGCCACCGCCGGGGAGCGGGGGGGCTCAGGGCAGGAGCGCAGCGACGAGCAGCGGGCCTCGGCGGCGATTCTGGGGGTCGAGCAGGTCGAGTTTCTCGGTTACCCCGACGCCGAGCTGCCGTTAAGTCCCGACCTCATCTGGAAGGTCGAGGCGCAGATCAAAACCTTTGCCCCCTCCCTCATCTTCACCCACCACCCTGAAGATACCCACCAGGACCACCGCACCCTGAGTCAGGCTGTGGTTTCGGCCTCCCGGTATGCCCATTCGGTCCTCTTTTTCGAGGGGCCGACCTCCATCGACTTTCATCCCCACCTGTTTTCCGACATCAGCGACACCTTTGAGCTCAAGATTGCAGCCCTCAAGGCCCACGCCAGCCAGGTGTACAAAAGCGGGGTGCAGGGGCTCGATATCGTGCAAATCGCCCACGCCAATGCCCATTTTCGGGGCGTGCAGGCCAGGGTGGCGGCCGCCGAGGGGTTCGAGGCGCTGCGGATGCTCTTGCCGGTGGGGTTGGGGGGGCATTGGCAGGTTCGCCCCAACGGGTGCCAAGCGTGAGCGCGGCCCTACTCGATTGGGTGCCCCACAGCCGCCCCTGGTTTGGCCATGAAGAGGAGCAGGCGGTGGCGGCGGCGGTTGCATCTCTGCAGGTGGCGGCGGGACCCAAGGTGACGCAATTTGAGGGATTGGTGGCGCAGGGGCTGGGCAGGCGTTTCGGGGTGGCGGCCAGTTCGGGATCCAACGCCCTAACCGCATTGCTGCTGGGGCTGGGGGTCGGTCCGGGCGACGAGGTGGTGATCCCCGCCTACGTCTGCACCTCGCTGCATCACGCGGTCACCCTGACCGGAGCGACCCCGGTCGAGGCCGACGCCGCATCGGATACCCCCCAGCTCGACCTTGGGGCAGCGAGCGCCGTGCTGAACGAAAACACACGCGCCGTGGTTCTGCCCCACCTCTTTGGTCTGGCAGTCGATTGGACCCCTTGGGCATCGCTGAATGGGCGGGTGGGGGTGATCGAGGATGTGGCTCAGGCCATCGGCGGCCGCTTCTTCGACGGTGCTCCCCTGGGGGGGCGGGGGCGGTTTGCGGTTGCCTCTTTCTATGCCACCAAGGTGATGGCCAGCGGCCACGGCGGGATGATTCTGGGGGACGACGAAGGGGTTCTGAACCGAGCTCGATCTTTGATTCATAACGACCGTGCGCCCATGGATCGCACCCATCTATCGGCGCGGATGAACGACCTTGAAGCGGCGCTGGGTTTAATTCAGTGGGGACGGCTGCCCGATTTTGTGGCGCGGCGCCGTGCCATCGCCGCCCGTTTCGACGCCATAAAATTTAACAGCCGCCTGATCCCGCTCCCTCGTGGCGCGGGGGATCTGCCATTTCGCTACGTGGTACAGGCCGAACATCGGGCCGCCGCCGACGATTTGATCGCCTTTCTGGCGACCCAGAAGGTGGCAGCCGCCCGTCCGGTAGAACGGGGACACGAGATCGACGCCGCCTGGGCCGCCCGTTTTCCCAACGCGGCCCGTTGGTGGGCGACCTTGGTTTCGATCCCTTGCTTTCCCGCCCTGGACGACGAGGAGCAGCGTCGGGTGATCCTGGCGGTGCAGCGTTGGTGCCGCCGATGAGGGTCGAGTTCGGACAAACCTTCCCCCTGTCCAAGTGGTGTTATGGGGTTTTGCTCGCGTTGGGGGTGGTGCTGTTCGGCGCCGGTCCCCTGGCCAAGGGGTTGGGAATCCCCGGCTGGATCCTGGTCCCCCTCTACGCCCTCGCCCTGACCTTTTTGCTCATGCCGGGGATGATCGCCCTGGCGCTCGGCAGCGGCGCCATCGATCACCCGGGGGAGCGGCGCATCCACGAAACCCCCATTCCCCGTCTGGGGGGGATCGCCATCATCGCCGGAACCTTCGGCAGCCTGCTGTTCAACTTCGATTTCACCGACCCCTTCAAGGGGGTGGTGCTCGCGGCCGGGTTGGTGGCGGCGGTGTCGGTCCTCGACGATCTGCACTCTCTGTCGGCCGGTTTGCGATTAGGGGTTCAGGTTGGGGCTAGTATGATTCTGGTCCATTACGGGGTGCGGCTGGAGTTTATGGGGGGTGGCCCCGTCGGTTGGTGGATCGAGGCGGTGGTGACCATCCTTTGGGTGATCGGGGCGGCCAACGCCTTTAACTTCCTCGACGGCATGAACGGCCTGGCGGGGGGGTTGGGGGTGATCGCCTCGGGGTTGCTTGCCCTGGTTGCCTACCAGGGGGGGCAGAGCGACATGGTGCTGCTGGCCACCGCCCTGCTGGGGGCCTGCTTGGGATTCCTGCCCTACAACGCCCGCTATGACAAACCGGCTCTGACCTTCATGGGGGATGGCGGCTCGATTTTCATTGGCTACATGCTCGCCGCCCTGTGCGTGATGGGCGATTGGGCCGAAGGGGACCGCCTGCGCGCCTATCTGCCCCCTCTGCTGATTCTGGCGCTGCCTCTGTTTGACATCCTCTACACCACCGTTTCGCGCATTCACCGCAATTTGATCCACAACTTCCACGAATGGATCGCCTACACCGGCCAGGACCATCTGCACCATCGGGTCAACGCCCTGGGTTTCTCCCGGCTGGCGACGGTGGGGATCATCTGGCTGATGGCACTGGCCTTGGGACTTGGAGCTCTGCTGGCCAAGTCGGCCAGCCATGCGGCGCTGTATTTGATCCTGATCCAGAGCGGACTGATGTTGATTTTGATCGTTTTGTTGATGCGACGCGGCGCCTACCTGCAAAAAGAGCTGCGACTGACCCGCGAGCATAACCATAACCACCACGACGAAGACGAGGCTTGAGACGTGACCACCACCACCTTCGACCCCCAATGGCACATCCCCGGTCCCGACGAGCGTCTGGAGGGGGGTGCGTTTGTTGTGACCGGCGCCTCGCGCGGCATCGGTCGGGCGATTGCGCTGGATCTGGCACGCCGGGGCGCTTCGGTGGTGTTGGTCGCGAAGAAACGGGCGGGCCTCGAAGCGGTGCTCGACATCATCGAGGGGTTCGGCGGTCAGGCGGTGGCGGTCGATGTCGACCTGGGCGATCACGAAAAGCTGGTGGCGGTCGCCGATGCCATCGGCCAGCTTCACCCACAGATTAACGGTTTGGTGAATGCCGCGGCGGCGCTCGGGCCGATGACGGCGCTTGAATGGACCGATTTGGCGAACTGGCGGCGGGTGATCGATGTGAACCTCACCGGCACCTTTGCCATGACCCGGGTATTGATGCCGTTGCTGAGAAAGGCCCCTTGGGCCAGCATCGTGAACCTCAGCGCCGCTCAGGGACGGCAGGGGCGGGCATGGTGGGGGGCCTATTCGGCGGCGAAATTCGGGGTCGAGTCGCTGACCCAGACTTGGGCGCAGGAGCTTGAAAAAACCGAGGTGCGGATCAACGCGGTCGATCCGGGACCGACCCAAACCGACATGCGGCAGCGGGCCTACCCCGGCGAGATGCCCGACCGCAATCCGCCCCCTGAGCAGATTTTGCCAATCTTCCGATTTTTGCTTTCCCCCGCTTCGCGTGGGGTAACGGGGCGCGCACTCAATGCCCGGGATTTCATGCCCGAGTAGGGCAGGGAAGGGGCAGCACAAAAAAGGGCGCCGAAGGGCGCCCTTTTTTGTGCTCGTTCAACGAGGAACAACTTAGGGAAACGCTGATTAAGGGCATCCTGCCTTGAATCGGCACGCTGCGCCAAAACCAAAAGTAGGCGCCTTGAGGCGGCGCCGTTTTGGCTTCGCTTGCAAAATCAGCAGCGCTTCGGCGACGGGGTCGCCTCCTACGACTGCGCGCCATTTTGGGGGCCCATCCCTGGGCTGCTCGGAAGCGCCATTAAATCAGCGCTTCCTTAGCGGTTACCCCCCATCAGATCTTCCAACACCGCCTTTTGCACATGCAGCCGGTTTTCGGCCTCGTCCCACACCAGCGATTGCGGCCCGTCGATCACCGCCGCCGCCACTTCGTCGCCCCGGTAGGCGGGCAGGCAGTGCAGAAACACCGCGTCGCTACCGGCATGCTCCATGACCTCTTCGTCAACCTGATAGAGCTCGAAAATCTTGGCCCGCTCCTCCTCTTCGTCCTCTTGTCCCATCGAGGCCCAAACGTCGGTGGTCACCGCGTGGGCTCCCGCCACCGCCTCCAGAGGGTCACGCGTCAGCAAAATCGAGGGATTGCGCTCCTGCCCCCAGGCCATGACCTCCGCTTGGGGTTCAAACCCCTCGGGGGTAGCCAGCCGTAGGGTGAAGCCGAGGTGGGCGGCGGCGAAGATCCAGGAGTGGGCCATGTTGTTGCCGTCGCCGACCCAGCTGACCACCAAATCGTCGATGTGGCCGAACCGCTCTTTGAGGGTCATCAAGTCGGCCAGGATTTGGCAAGGGTGGGCAAAATCGGTCAGGCCATTAATCACCGGCACCGAGGAGTAGGCGGCCATCCGTTCCACCGTCTCTTGTTCGAAGGTGCGGATCATGATGCCGTCGACCATGCGGCACAGGACTCGGGCGGTGTCCTCAATCGGTTCGCCTCGCCCCAGCTGGGTATCCTTGGGCGAAAGGAACAGGGCGTGGCCCCCCAGCTGATGCATCCCCGCCTCAAAGGAGACCCGGGTCCGGGTTGAGGCCTTCTCGAAGATCATCGCCAGAGTCTTGCCGACCAGGGGGCGGTGTTCGATCCCCTCAAGGCGCATCTTCTTCAGTTCGATGCCACGATCAATCCAGCGGAAAACCTGCTCCTTGGGGTGATCAGCTACGGTGAGGAGATGTTTCGTCCGGTCGAAATCGGGATACGGCATTGTATTACGTTCCATGGGAAAACCTTGGGTACGGCAGAGGGGTGTCGCCTCAAAAAAGGTCGGAAAGAACTTGATCGAGGATGGCGAGCCCTTCGGCCATTTCGGCGTCGCTCAGGGTGAGCGGCGGCAGGATGCGCACGACGTTACCGGCGGCGCAGTTGAGCAAAAGACCTCGATTGAGGCACAGCGAGACCACTTCGGCGCAGGAGACCTCCAGGACCAAGCCCTGGATGAAACCGGCGCCGCGGACCTCTTTAATCACGGCATGGCGGGTTTGCATCGACTTCAGGGTTTGGCGCAGCGCCTCCCCCTGTCGTTGCACCTGATCCATAAAGCCGGGGGCGGTCATGACCTCAAGCACCGCCTTGGCCCCCGCCATCGCCAAGGGATTGCCCCCGAAGGTAGAGGCATGAGTACCAGGGGTGAGGGCGCGGGCAACGGGGTCGCGGGCCAGCATCGCCCCGACCGGAACCCCGTTGGCCAGCGCCTTGGCCAGGGTCATGATGTCGGGCTCCACCTGGTACAGGTGGTGGGCAAACATCCGCCCGGTCCGCCCCATGCCGACTTGGACCTCATCGAAAATCAACAAAATGCCGTGTTGGTCGCACAGGGCCCGCAGCCCCTTGAGGAACTCAGGCGTGGCAGGAACCACGCCTCCTTCCCCCTGGATCGGCTCAACCATGATGGCGGCGGTCTTGGGGGTAATCAGCGCCTCGACCGAGGACAGATCGTTGAACTTGGCGTACGAGAAACCGGGAATGAGGGGGCCAAACCCCTCTTGGTATTTTGGCTGAGCGGTGGCGGTGACGGTGGCCAGGGTGCGTCCGTGGAAGGAGCCGACGAAGGTGATGAAATCGCTGCGTCCGGTCCCCTCAAGGGCGTGCCATTTGCGGGCGATCTTCAGTGCCGCTTCGTTGGCCTCGGCTCCTGAGTTGGCGAAAAACACCCGACTGGCGAAGCTGTTGGCACAGAGCAGCTCGGCGACCTCTTCCTGAACCGGAATCTGGAACAAGTTGGAACAATGCAGCAACTTGCCCGCTTGTTCCCGCAGCGCCTCGGTGACCGCCGGATGGGCATGCCCCAGATTGGTTACCGCCAGCCCCGATAAAAAGTCGAGGTAGGACTTGCCTTGGGTATCGACGACACGCGACCCCGTGCCGTGCGACAGGGCAATCGGCATCCGGGAGTAGGTGGTCATGACGTGGGGCATTAAGTCCATGATTCGGTCCTGCAAAGGTTGAAGGGGCCTGGAAAAAAAGGCCGTATTTCTACGCGATAACCCGATCCGAGGCAATCTTATGCCGCTTGCTGGAGCAGGTTTAGGAACTATATTTGGCACTTCCGCTCTTTGAGTGCCAGCGTTATCGGGGGAGCGGTCCCTGTAAGGTCGTTCCAAAACAGTTCAAGGAGCAATTGATGCGAGCTTTATTGGCCCATGATGCCGGTTTGGCCCAGTACATCCGAGAGGTCCACACCTACCCGATGCTCTCGGCGCAGCAGGAGCACGACCTAGCTCTACGCTGGATCGACCAAGGGGAGGTTGAAGCGGCCCACGCCCTGGTGACCAGCCATCTGCGTCTGGTGGTTAAGGTGGCGCTGAAATACAAGGGGTACGGCCTGAAGCTGGCCGATCTGGTACAAGAGGGCAACATCGGTTTGATGCGGGCGGTGGCGAAGTTTTCCCCCGACAAGGGTGTGAGGCTGGCCACCTACGCCATGTGGTGGATCCGGGCCAACATTCAGGAATACGTGCTCAAATCGTGGTCGCTGGTGAAGATCGGTACCAGTCGTTTGCAGCGCGGCCTCTTCATCGCTCTACGTAAGGCGCGGCGGCGGATCTCCGAACTCGATTACGACACCGCCGCTCAGATTGCCCAAGAGCACAAGATCGGCGTCGACGAGGTTTTGACCTTCGACGGCCGGGTTCACGGGGGCGATTACAGCCTTGATGCCCCGCTGACCCAAGATGGATCAGCGAGCTGGCTCGATACGGTTGAGGATGAAGGTCCAGGCCCCGAAGTCCAGGTCATGGCGACCCTCGACGGTGCCCGTTTTCGCCAGTGGGGCGCGCAGGCTCTGACCGTTCTGCCCGAGCGTGAGCGGTTGGTGATTGAGGCAAGGGTGCTCAGCGACGATCCGCGCAGTTTGGCCGATTTGGCCGAGGAACTCGGGGTTTCGCGCGAGCGAGTGCGGCAGATCGAGGTCCAGGGGCTCAAGCGTATGCGGCGCTATTTAGAGGCGGAGGTACCAGCGGCGGTCGAGGTTTTGGGCTGAGTCGAACCATTTTACAGACACAAAAAAGACACAAAAAAGGCTGGGGATTCCCGGCCTTTTTTGTGTTCTTTGCCATCGTGGTTTAGAAGCCGAGTAGAACCTTTGCCGCCACCGCCATGTTGTACATCAGGGTCGACCAAGGTAGGGCCTGGGAAACAAAGGATTCTTCCTGGAGGAGTTGAGGAACGAGAACAGTATCGCCCGGCGCCAAGGAATAACCCTCGATGCCGAAAAAGCGACTATGAGCCGAAATCACCGAGCCGTTGGCCTTAATCACATAAATACCATCGGTATTGGCCTGTTCGGTGTTGCCGCCGGCCAGTGCAAGATAATCGCCGACATCGAGGTCTTCGTCCCACATAAAGGCGGTGGGGTTGTAGACCTCGCCGAGCACGGCAACCTGAGCCGGTTTACTTGGGACAAACAGGGTATCGCCATCCTCCATGGGCAAATCCCGAACACTTCCCTCCACGGTGCCGTCCTGGTGCAACTGCAGAACAATCCGTCCCAGCATGGGGGTCGATTTGAGTCGTTCGATCAGCATCTTGGCGGTGGCCATCCTGCTGTCGAGCACACTGGCGTCATTTCCTGCAACGCTGCTGGCCTGGGTTTGCTGCAGATCGGCGGCAATTATCGATTCCTGTAGCCGAATCAGTTCCTGTTTGCGCGATTCTTCGCTGGCTTTGACCGCTTGGCGGCTGAAGATGGCGCCCGGCAGGTAAGCGGCGTCGGTAAACCCACCTGCACGTTCAACAAGGTGGGCGAGGGTTTCGTTGTCATCCAGTCGGTAGGTTCCAGGGAAGACAATCTCGCCACGCAGAGTGACCGTCCGATCCTCCTTCCAGTCGGGGATGGGACGGACGACAACATAATCGCGGGCCTGAAGCAGGGGGTTGGCACTTTCGTCCCCCTTGATGACCAATTCAAGATCGATATTACGGCGTTCGTGTTTCATTTCGGTGCCATCGAACCAAGTACGTCCCAGTTCCACCGATTTGAGGTAGGAGGATCGTTTGAGGCCCGCAGCATAGACAAGATCGAGCAACCGCATCCCTTTCATAAGGGTGAAGTTGCCGGGGTTGAGTACCTCGCCCTGAATACCGACCGAAGCTTCGGGCTCGAAATGGGCACGGTTGTAGATTTTCACGTCGTCTTGAGGTTGGAGGGGGGGATTCGGCCCTTTTCCCGCCAATAGATCAGCCAAACGTGGAATGCTCAAAAGACTACGTGCTTCGAGACTGCCTGGGGGGTTCAAACGGCTGATTTCCAACCGTCCCATGTACGTGTCATTGGTGGGGCCGCCGGCAAATTGGACCAAATCGAAAAGGGTCATCCCCTCTTTAAAGTTAACCTCCCCGGGATTACGAACCTCTCCCGAAATTCGGACAACTTGGGCAGGCCGGAAATGATTCACATTGAATAATGTGACGATGTCTTGAGGTTCTAAGGGCGGGGAGGGGCGCGTTCCCTCCAAGATGGGTTGGATGTCGGAAAGGACAATCAGGCGGCGAGTGTTTTCACTTCCTTTGGGATTGAGTCGGCTGATTTCCAACCGTCCCATGTACGTGTCGTTGGTCGGTCCCCCGGCGTGTTGGATTAAATCGAAAAGGGTCAGCCCCTCTTTAAAGTCAACCTCTCCGGGATTACGAACCTCTCCTACAATGCTAGCAATCTGATCAGGACGGAAGCGTTTTACACTGAACACGGTGACGATGTCCTGGGGCTCCAAGCGCGGGGAGGGGCGCGTTCCCTCCAAGATGGGTTGGATGTCGGAAAGGACAATCAGGCGGCGAGTGTTTTCACTTCCTTTGGGGTTGAGTCGGCTGATTTCCAACCGTCCCATATAAGTGTCGTTGGTCGGCCCCCCGGCGTGTTGGATTAAATCGAAAAGGGTCATCCCCTCTTTAAAGTCAACCTCTCCGGGATTACGAACCTCTCCTACAATGCTAGCAATCTGATCAGGACGGAAGCGTTTTACACTGAACACGGTGACGATGTCCTGGGGCTCCAAGCGCGGGGAGGGGCGCGTTCCCTCCAAGATGGGTTGGATGTCGGAAAGGACAATCAGGCGGCGAGTATTTTCACTTCCTTTGGGATTGAGTCGGCTGATTTCCAACCGTCCCATGTACGTGTCGTTGGTCGGCCCCCCGGCATGTTGGATCAAATCGAAAAGGGTCATGCCCTCTTTGAATGCAACCTCGCTGGGGTTGCGGATTTCTCCTGAAATGACAACCACCTGAGGGGGACGGAAGCGATCAACGTTGAATATGGTAACGACGTCTTGGGCCTCAAGAAGCGGAGCGTTCTGGTTGCCATCGATAATGGCCTGCAGATTGTTCAGAACGATGAGCCGTCGTTGGTGCACACTTCCTACAGGGTTTAATCGACTGATTTCCACCCGGTCCATGTAGGTGTTGGGAAGTAGATCGCCAGCGCGGTGGATCAGATCAAGCAAAGTAATTCCGTCGTGAAAATGGAATGAACCTTGATGGCGCACCGCGCCCTTGATTTCAAGGGTTTGCCCAGTTTGATAAAACGAGGCGGGATAAACCCGGATGGTGTCCATTGGGTGCAGAGGGATAACGGTTCTTCCCTCCAGAACATCCCCAAGGTTGAACGTCAGTAATCTGGTTTCGTAGAGGGGGGGGGCGATGCGGAGGATTTCTCCGTAACCTAGGTAGGGTTCGGCAAGCAGATCGTCGTAATGATTTGGGAATAGGTCGGCGAGGGTCATGCCCTTCTGGAAGGAGATGGTCCCTGAATGGGCGACATGACCGATCAGTCGAACCACTTGGGTATCGTTAGGCAGAATGGGGTAAATCGAGACCTGATCGCGATCCTTGAGTTTGAATTTTCGGGCTTGGCCCTGTTTTTCATGGGTCAAATCAAGATCAAGAACAGTGTGCCATTCGTTTTCTTCGATACGCCGAACCTGAACCTTGTTGAGCCACGCGGTCGGCTCAAGGCCGCCAGCCATATCAATCAATTGCCCCAAATTTGGAGATTCAGAAAATTCATAGGTGGCTGGGCGTCGGATGGGACCAGAAATACCGGCACGAATCCCCACCAGAGGAACAAAAATCGTGTCGCCGTTTTGGAGGGCTTGATCTTGGGAACGATCACCTTTGAGAAGGAAGTTGTATAGATCGGAGGTGACCGGGGTTTGTCCAGGCCGTCTAAGCTGAATTTGACGCAAACTGCCGCGATGTGTAGGTCCCCCCGCGACAAAAAGCGCCTGATAAAGCGAGGTCAGAGAGGAGACCTCGTAACTTCCCGGTTTATCGACCTCGCCGATGACATAAATACGAATTGTGCGCAGCTGCCCCATGGTAACGTGTAGGGTGAAATCGGTTAACACACGACCAATTTGCTGGGTGAGGTATTCGTCGAGGGCTCCAAAGGTCAAACCAGATACATCAATGGTGCCGACTTGGGGGATGACGACGCTACCCTCGCGACCAACCTGAAGCGGATAGTCACCGTTGACCCGTCCCCAAATGTGGACCACAAACTGGTCACCAGGGCCAACCATATAATCGGGACCGACCGCTGCATTATTGGTTGGGGCAAACGTCGAGGTGGCTTGGCGAAAAATGTCGTACCCGAAATTCTCTGGAGCACTGGATCGACCCAGTTGTTGAGGCGCCAGGGCGAACATGGCTTCAACATCGATGGGCCCCTCGTTGTTAGAGCTCTGTGAGGAGGAGGTGTCGTCGATTGAAGAGGTCGTATCGGTGTTTGGCTGGTCGTTGCCGCTATCGGACACGGTGTTTTGATCGACCTTGAGTTCCCCCTGAACCGTTGCGTCCAAGGTGGTCGTCGCATTCCCGTCGGGTGCAACAGTCGTTTGGGGCTGTCCCTCGGCACTGGTGTTTGAGGGAACGCCCGTCTGTGGTGTGGCGATGGGGGCCGAGGGTGTCATTCCGGTGGGAACGCCCCCCTCTGGCGCCGTGTTGACACCCACGGGCGGAGCAACTGGGGCGGTCGTTCCTATGGGGGCCGCGACGGCGGGCGCTGCGACGACGGGCGCTACAACGGCGGCTGGCATGACCGTTTCGGCTTGGGCCGTATAGCCCCATCCCCACATCAATAGGAGCGTTGAAACCACGAGTCGAATGGAGCGGGGGTGAACACGAGGGTTGCAATCTGCGAAAGACATCATCCTGAACCGACCTAGAAGTTGGAGTGCGCCAAGGCGCGGAGTGATCGAGAACATGTGCTAAGCGCCATTAAATCAGCGCTTCCCCAAAGAGTTTACGGCGCAACGGACGTTAGCCAATGGCGATATCGAGGATCGCGCCCGTGCACTGCATCGAAGTAAATCGTCTGAATTTTCTCGGTGATTGGCCCCCGTCGCCCCTCGCCAATGGTGCGGTGGTCGAGCTCACGGATGGGGGTGACTTCGGCGGCGGTTCCGGTGAAAAAGGCTTCGTCGGCCACATAGACGGTATCGCGGGTGATGGGGGCCTCGCGCACCTCATGCCCAAGATCGTGGGCAATGGTCATGACGGTGTGACGGGTGATGCCGTTGAGCGACGAGGTTAGCTGCGGGGTGTAGATGACCCCGTCCCGAATCACGAAAATGTTTTCCCCCGACCCTTCGGCAACAAAGCCGGTATCGTCGAGCAGAAGCGCCTCGTCGTACCCCCCATCCACCGCCTCGCGCTTGGCCAGCACCGAGTTGATGTAGTGGCCGCTGGCCTTGGCCCGGCACATGGCGATGTTGACGTGGTGGCGGGTGTAGGAGGAGGTCTTGACCCGGATCCCCCGTTCCAGCCCCTCTTCCCCCAGATAGGCCCCCCAAGGCCAGGCGGCAATAATGACGTGGGTTTTGAGCCCCTGGGCCAGCAGCCCCATCCCTTCGGGCCCCAGAAAGGCCAGGGGGCGGATGTAGCCGCTCTTGAGTTTGTTGGCCCGCAATACCTCAAGGGTGGCCTGCTTGATCTGCTCTTCGGTGAACGGCATGCCCATTTGCAGGATCTTGGCCGACTCGAACAGTCGCCGGGTGTGCTCGGCAAGCCGGAAGACGGCGGTCCCCTCGTCGGTCTCGTAGCAGCGGATCCCCTCAAACACCGCCAAGCCATAGTGGAGCGAATGGGTCAGGACGTGGGTGGTCGCCTCGCGCCACGGCACCAAGGCGCCATCCTGCCAAATGAATCCGTCACGATCAGCCATGCTCATGTGCTTTGCCCGCTATTCGACTGCGATTCAAGGGAAAAGGGGTCTGAATGGGGCGCAATACTACTCACCACGCCGCGATCCGACACCCCTTCGCGCACACCATCGTTCACGAAGTGAAGGTAGCCTGGCCCAAGGGCGACGTTCTCTGGCGGGGGGGGAAACAGTCGGATCCACTCTTGATGTTGGCGGCGGCGGTAGTCCTCCCAAGTCGACAGCAGTTCCTCTGGGGTGGTCGCCATGACCTGGGACAGTGCCTGGAGCTGCGGGCCGCTGGTGGGGATACGGTGTTTGCTCTCTGGGTCGAGCAGCGCCAGTTTTTGGTCCAGTCGGTGCATCCAGTGCCACCCCTGTACCAACTGGGTAGCCTCGTTCGGGGTGAGCAGACCGGTTGCTGGGGCGGCCAACAAGGTGGCAGCGGTACCCCGTTTCAGCAGACGGGGTTGATCGGCGCCCCAGCCCAGCACCAGGTATTGCGCCAGGAATTCCAAATCGACCAGTCCCCCCGGTGCCAGCTTGATGTCCCATCGATCAGCCCCCTTTTCGGCGGCGATTTTGGCCCGCATGGCGGCAATTTCAGCCGCCAGGGTTTCGCGGCTGCGAGGGTGGGTCAGGATGTCGTCGGCCAAAAGCCTAAAGGCCACCCCCAGGTTGGGATCGCCCGCCACCATTCGGGCGCGGCACAGAGCCTGATGTTCCCAGGTCCAGGCCTCCTTGAATTCGTAGTGTCGCAGGGTCGAAAGCTTGGTCGACAGAGGTCCCGAATCGCCACCGGGGCGCAATCGGGCATCGACCTCGAAGAGCGGCCCCAGCGGGGTCATCCCCCCCAAAATCCCCATGACCTCCTTGGCCCAGCGAATGGTCCAGGTGGCCGGATCCAGGGGGCGAACACCCTCCGATCCCCAACAATCTTCTGGGACGTCGTAGAGAAACATGAGGTCGAGGTCCGATCCGTAGCCCAGCTCCCGGCTGCCGAGTTTGCCCAGGGCGATCACCGCAAAGGTGGCACCCGCAAGATTGCCGTGACGGGTCTCCATGTGGATCAAGCTCCAGCGATGCACCGCTTGAATCGCCGCTGCCGCTAGGGCCGACAGGGCACCGGAGACTTCGTCGGCATCGCTTAATCCGATCAAATCGCGCACTGCGATACGTAGCGTCATTTCGCCCCGAAAGCGGGCTAGGGTTCGGGAGACCTCTTCTGGGGTTTCGAGAGGGCGCAAGAGATTGTCGAGCTCATCCTTGAGTTCGCGGGTTTCGGGGAAGCGGGCCAGGGTGGTCGAGTCGTAGACCGCTTCGAGCAGGGGAGGGTGTCCGACCACGGTGCGAGCGATGGCCGAGGCCTCGGTCATCAGCCGCCCCAAACGGCGGATCAATTCGGGGTGGTGGTCGAGCAGCGCGATGACCGCGCCAAAGGGGGCGAGCGACTCGGTCAGGCGATGCAGGAGCGACAGGCCAACATCGCGCATCGGACTTGCGACCACCGTTTGCGCCACCGCAGCCACCACCCGCCGGGCCCGTTGCCGTTCTCCCTCCGACCAGGGTAGGTGGTCGAGCAGATCGTGCACCGCTTCGTACAGCCGTTTGGTGTCGTCGGGGTGGGCCCATTGGAGGTCGGCGATCATACTCCAGGGAGGGAGTGTTTCCCCGGGTTCGCTGGATTGGGCCGAGGTGGAACCCAGCATCCCCTCGAATGCCTCCCCCACCACCTGGCGCACCTCGTCAAGGCGACCGTGGAACAGTTCCAGCAATTCGGCGTCGCCCAACAGATGACGGTTTTGGGGTGGCAGAAGCATCCGGGCAATGCGCAGTTGGACCGTAGGGTCGTCGGGCAAACGGTGGGTTTGTTCCTCTTCCCAGGCTTGCAGGCGGTGTTCAACCCGGCGTAGAAAACGGTAGGCGTCGATCAGTCGGTTTTTCTCCTCGATCGACAAAATCCCCCGCCGACTCAAGTGGTAGAGCACCCGCTCGGTGGGGCGAATGCGCAGGCGACGATCCTTGCCGCCGAGGAGCAACTGATGGGCCTGGGCGAAAAACTCGATTTCCCGGATGCCGCCCCGACCCAACTTGACGTTAAAGCCCTCCTCGTGTTCGCGGTATTGGTTGATTTTTTCCTTCATCGCCGCGATCCCCTCGACCAAGGTGAAGTCGATGGAGCGGGGGAAGCGAAAGGTCGATAGCTGCCGCAACAGATCGCAGGCCATTGGCCGATTACCGGCGATGGGGCGGGCTTTAATCATCGCCGCTCGCTCCCAGGTGTCGGCGTACGAGAAGTAATGGTTGAGGAACATCTCGGCGTCGGGGATCAGGGGCGCGGTCTCCCCGCCGGGGCGCAGTCGCATGTCGACCCGGAAGATGAAACCGTCGGCGGTGGTTTGTCCGATCGCCTCGATCAGTTGCCGAGCCAGCCGTTGCAGGTAGGGTTGGGCATCAAGGTTTCGGCTTCCACCGCCAGTGGTGGCGTAAGGATCTGCGGCGACAAAGATCAGATCGACATCGGAGCTGAAGTTGAGCTCCCTAGATCCGAGCTTGCCCATCCCCAGGATCGCCATATCTTCATCCAGGCGCCCCAAGCCGGGGGTGTGGTGGGCGACCAACCAACGCCAGGCGTGGTCGATGGCCCATCCGGCCCAAAGGCTGAGCGCGCCGGTGACATCAGCCACCGGCGCACCCCCTTCGAGATCGGCCTGAACGATGGCCAAAATGACCCGGCGTTTGGTTTGGCGCAGATGGCGCAGTAGGTCGCCCGGGGTCGCAAGGGGGGCGAATTTCGGCTCGGCTTGATGGAGGATGTGCCAAAGCCGCTGGCGTAGCGGTTGGTCGAAACGTTGCCCCAGCCAAGCCTCGGGGTGGCGGGCGATCAGATCGGCGGCCAAGTGGCTGCCTTGGCTCAGGCTTTCGGCGACGGCGACAAACGGATCGGTGACGGGCAGATTGAGCAGGGGGTGACCGAGGGGGAGTCGGTCGCGAAGCGGTGTCGGCATGCAGGGAACCTTTCATGGGTAGGGGAGTTGATAGCTCCTCCAATTCCCGAGAGGGCGTGGTTTGGTCTATATTGTGCGCCTTTTAGCCCGAACGCAGGTTGTTGGGGCAGCGCGAAACGATTCCCGGGGTCCATTACGGACCCGCCAAGAAGTCGGAGCAACCTCTTGAACAACTTCTACAAAAACCTCTCCCTGTGGCTGGTGATCGGCCTGGTCATGATCATGCTGTTCAATTTGTTCAGCAAACCGGTCCCCGGCAACAAGATGATCTATTCGGCCTTCCTCAGCGAGGTCGAAAAGGGCAACGTGGTCGAGGTGACCATTGACGGCACCAAGATCACTGGATCCCTGGTCGACGGTCGCCCCTTCACCACCTATGCGGTGGAGGATCCCGATCTGGTTAAGGATCTGCGCGACCGCCACGTTTCGATCGCCTCCACCCCCAAAGAAGAACCCAACCTGCTGGTTTCGGTGTTGGTCTCTTGGTTTCCGATGATTTTGCTCATCGGCATCTGGATTTTCTTCATGCGCCAAGTGCAGGGGGGCGGGACCAAAGGGGCGATGTCATTCGGTAAGTCGCGGGCCAAGCTGCTCAACGAAAACTCACAGAAGGTCACCTTTGCCGATGTAGCTGGCGTCGACGAGGGCAAGGGGGAGCTGACCGAGGTGGTCGACTTCCTCAAAGACCCCCAAAAATTCACCAAACTCGGCGCCAAGATTCCCAAGGGGGTGCTGCTGATTGGTCCCCCCGGTACCGGTAAAACCCTGCTGGCTCGCGCCGTAGCGGGGGAGGCGGGGGTCCCCTTTTTCTCGATCTCCGGCTCTGACTTCGTCGAAATGTTCGTCGGCGTCGGTGCCAGCCGGGTACGCGATCTGTTCGAGCAGGCCAAAAAACAGGCCCCCTGCCTGGTTTTCATCGACGAGATCGATGCGGTGGGACGGCGTCGTGGTGCCGGTCTGGGTGGCGGTCACGACGAACGGGAGCAGACCCTCAACCAACTGCTGGTCGAGATGGATGGTTTCGAATCCAACGAAGGGGTCATTCTGATCGCCGCCACCAACCGACCCGACGTGCTCGATCCGGCCCTGCTGCGTCCGGGCCGCTTTGATCGCCAGGTGACCGTCCCCTCGCCAGATGTGCGCGGACGTGAGCAGATCCTCAAGGTGCACATGGGCAAGGTGCCGATCGACGACAGCGTCGTGCCCTCGGTGATTGCCCGCGGCACCCCCGGTTTTTCAGGGGCCGATCTGGCCAATTTGGTCAATGAGGCGGCGCTGCTGGCGGCTCGGCAAAACAAGGAGCGGGTGACCATGGCCGACTTCGAGGCGGCCAAGGACAAGGTGCTCATGGGGGTCGAACGTAAGAGTCAAGTCATCAGCGAGCGAGAGCGGGCCACCACCGCCTACCACGAGGCGGGCCACGCCCTGGTGGCGATCAAACTGCCCGGCACCGATCCGATTCATAAGGTTTCGATCATTCCCCGTGGACGCGCTCTGGGGGTGACGATGCAGCTGCCTTCCGAAGATCGCTACACCGCCGACATCGAAAAGCTCGAAAACGACATTGCCATCATGATGGGTGGGCGGTTGGCCGAGGAGTTGGTACTCAATCAGAAGACCACCGGTGCCTCCAATGACATCATGCGGGCAACCCAGTTGGCTCGGCGCATGGTCACCGAATGGGGGATGAGCGAAGCGCTCGGCCCGCTGACCTATGGTGAGAAAGAGGAGGAGATCTTCCTGGGTCGAGAAGTCACCAAACACAGCAATCTTTCTGAGCGCACCATGCAACAGATCGACGGTGAAATCCGCACCGTCATTGATCGCAACTACAACCGGGCGCGCGAGATTCTTAAGAACGACCTCGACGAGCTGCATACGTTGGGTCGTGCCCTGCTGCGTTACGAGACCATCGATGCCAAGGAGATCGCCGCCATCCTCAAGGGGGTGGGGATCCGGGGCGAGAGTTACATCGGCGACATGGATCCCGATGCCTTCGAACGCACCGTTCCCCCTTCCGAGGAGGAGGCGGCCGAGGGTGGGCGCCCCGACTGATCCCGAACATCTGCGCTGGCAGGGGGAGCCCCTCCCCTTAAGGCCGGAACAAGTCGATCGCATCATCGACGGGGAGGGGCGCCATGTGCCCCTCCCCGCTCCGTTTGCAGGCTCCTGGTGGCGACCACTTGGATTGACGGGGGGCGAAGACCGGCAGCGTCCCGCCATCATGGCGATCCTCAACGCAACCCCCGATTCCTTCTCCGATGGTGGTTCGATAGATCCCTCAACCTCCAGGGGATTGGCTGCCGCTCTACGACGCGCCGAAAGCGCATTGGCCGAGGGGGCCGAGATTCTCGACGTCGGGGGGGAGTCGACCCGTCCGGGGGCGGCGGTGGTCGATGAAGCAGAGGAGCGGCGCCGGGTGGTGTCGCTGATCGAAGGGTTGAGCCGCCGTGGCTTGGGGCCGGTCAGCATCGATACTCGCAAGGCAGCGGTCGCCCGGGCGGCCTTGGAGGCAGGGGCCGCGATGGTCAACGACGTCTCGGCGGGGGGCGATCCGGCGATGTTCCCCCTGGTGGCCGAGGCCGGTTGCCCCATCGTCTTGATGCACATGCGTGGCGAACCGGGGACGATGCAGCGTCACCCTGAATATGACGATGTGGTCATGCAGGTGGGGGAATATCTGAGCCAGCGCCGTGCGCTCGCGCTGGCGGCAGGGATTACTTCGGACCGCATTCTGGTCGACCCTGGGATCGGTTTTGGCAAGCGGTTGGAGCACAACCTGGCGCTGCTGCGTCAGGTGCACCTGCTGCGTCAGCTGGGGCCGGTGCTTCTGGGGGTCTCACGCAAGCGTATGTTGGGCGAGCTACTCGGGATCGACGAGCCACTCCGGCGTGATCTGGCGACCGCAGTGGTCTCGACCCACGCCATGCGGGTTGGCGTTGCGGTAGTTCGGGTCCACGACGTGCGGGGATCACAGCAGGCTCTAGCCTTGATTGAAGCCATGGAGTCGATGGGGTATCTTTAAGGATGGCTTTAGGATGTAAGCACAAGTACTTGAATTTATTTTTAAACATACCCAAGAAACCCCTCTTTTCATGGCAGATCTTTCCACCCAAATAACCGCCTTTGTCGGCGAGTTGAGCTTCCGTGATGTCATCGACATAGCGGTGGTGTCGGCATTGATTTACGGCTTGCTGCTGTTCTTCAAAGGCACCCGCGCCATGCAGATGCTGGGTGGACTGGCGATGTTGCTCGGTCTGTACCTCGTGGCCGAGTGGGCTGGACTGGTGACCACGCAGTGGTTGTTCTCCAACTTCATCTCCTCCCTGATCGTCATCCTGGTGGTGTTGTTTCAGCACGAAATCCGCCCCTTGCTCATTCGCATGGGTAAGGCATCGCTCTGGCACCCGGTCGCTTTCACCGAAAAGGAGGCGATCGAAGAGGTGACCCGCGCGGTTCGAGCGCTAGCTCAAGACCGCATCGGGGCCTTGATCGTGTTCCAGCGCGAAACAGGGCTGAACAACTTCCTCGACACCGGCACGGTAATCGATGCCCGGGTACGGCGGGAGCTCATTGTTTCCCTCTTCCATCCCTCCTCTCCAATCCATGACGGCGCGGTTATCATCGTGGAGGGGCGGGTGATTGCCGCCGGCTGTTTCCTTCCCCTGTCACAATCCTCCGAACTGTCCAAACGCTTGGGGACCCGTCATCGGGCGGCACTAGGTTTGGCCGAGGAGACCGATGCGGTGGTTGTGGTGGTGAGTGAGGAGACCGGTCGGATCTCGGTGGCAGTTGATTCAACCCTTGAAAGTGGACTTGAGATCGAACAGTTGCGCGACCGCTTGAACGAACTCTTGCGGGTGCGGCAGGTGGCGGTGACGGGGGCTGCATGAGCGACATTAAAGCCCCTAAGGGACGAGCCGCCCTCGATATGACCGGGACTTTCGTACGCACTCCCACCACGAGAGCCAAAAGGTCGGTTCTGGGCCGGATTTTGATTGAAAATACCGGGCTCAAATTGTTGTCCCTCTTTTTTGCCCTAGTGCTGTGGTTTTTCGTCAACGCCGAGGACAGGGTAGAGCTATCATTTGAGGCGCCGGTCCGGACGATCGGGCTGGACGAGGGGTTGGTCCTGATCAGTACCATCCCCCCGGGAATCACCGTGCAATTGGAAGGCCCACGCAGTCGCTTGGGGCGCTTAAATCCCTCCGATTTAGTGGTGAATCTCGATTTGTCGGCATTTACGGGACCTGGCGTGGCCAACCTGCCGATTCTACCGCGTAACGTCGAACGACCGCAGGCGCTTGAGGTGGTCCGAGTTTCCCCGAGCGAATTGCCGATCAAGGTCGACCGCAAGGTGGAACGCTCGGTCATCGTAACGCCGCGTTTTGTGGGAACCCCTCCGATTCAGGTGGAAGTTGCCTCAGTAGAGGTCACCCCCTCGACGGTTTCCGTTCAGGGGCCGGAGGTGTGGATGGAGGATCTCAAAGAGGTTGAGACCGATCCCATCGATTTGGCAGGGCATTCGGGGGATTTCACCGTAAAAATTCCGGTTCATACCGGGAATGTCGATCTCAAACCGCTGAGCGGCGAAGATGTCGCGGTCAAGGTGCAAATGAGGCCCCACCTTGAGATGCAACGGGTCGAAGGCATCGGAGTCGTGGTTCCCGGGGCCTTTGCGGGAAGTCGAATCGAGCCTAAGCAGGTTTCGGTCGAGGTGCGGGTTGTAGGTGGTCACCCACCCATCTCCCCCGAAGACATACGGGTGGTTTGGTCTCCCATTGAACAACACCCAGGAGCGCTGGAGGTGGTTCTTCCCGAAGGCGTTCAATTGGTGCGGACCATCCCCGAAGAAATTGCGGTTCTTTCGATACCAGAAGAGCCCTTGAATTCAGAATCCAAGCCGTAGGCAGGTGGAGTCAAAACGCAATGGGCGAACGCCAATATTTTGGAACCGACGGAATCCGCGGGACCGCCAACCGCCATCCGATGACGGTAGAGGTTGCCACCAAGGTGGCCCGAGCAGCCGGATACCTGTTTTCGCAGCGGGATGGCCGTAGTCATTGGATATTGATCGGCAAGGACACCCGCCGCTCTGGCTACATGATCGAGGCGGCGATGGTGGCTGGGTTCACCTCGGTGGGGCTCAACGTTTTGCAGGTCGGGCCATTGCCGACCTCGGGCGTGGCGATGTTGACCCGGGCGATGCGGGCCGATGGCGGGGTGATGATTTCGGCATCGCACAACTCGTTTGAGGACAACGGCATCAAGTTCTTCGATGCGGAAGGCAACAAGCTTTCCGACGAGGTCGAGTTGGAGATCGAACGGTTGATGAGCTGCGATAAGCTCGACGCGTTCCGTCCCGAAGGTAAGGAAATTGGGCGGGCCGTGCGCATCGAGGATGCCAAGGGGCGATACATCGAATACTGCAAGGCGACCGTCCCCCGCAGATTGCGCCTGGATGGATTGAAGCTGGTGGTCGATGCGGCCAATGGAGCCGCCTACCACGTGGCGGGTGAGGTCTTCTATGAGCTTGGGGCCGAGGTCATCACCACCGGGATCAATCCCAATGGTCTGAACATCAACGATGGGGTGGGGGCGTTGCATCCCGAACATTTGGCCAATCTGGTGAAGGAGCACGGTGCCGACGCAGGGATTGCCCTGGATGGCGATGCCGACCGCCTGATCATGGTCGACGAAACCGGGCGTGTACTCGACGGAGACGATATTCTCGGGATGGTCGGGGTTATTCTGCATCGAGAGGGGCAGCTTCGTGGGCCAGTAGTCGCAACGGTCATGAGCAATATGGGACTGGAGCGGCTCTTGGCCGCCCACGGCATCGAATTCGTTCGCACCGCCGTGGGAGATCGCTATGTCCTGGAGGGGATGGCCGAGCATGGTTCCAATGTGGGGGGGGAGCAATCGGGCCACTTGATCATGTCGGACTACGTTACCACGGGGGACGGCATTATCGCGGCGCTCCAGGTGCTTCGGGCCACAGTGGTTGCGCAGGCTCCGCTTTCTCGGGTGGCAGGACAATTGGAGCGTTATCCACAGCGGTTGGTGAACGTGGCGTTGTCTGCCCCTTTGAGTCGTGAAGATAAGCAAAAATTGGCTGATTTGAGTCGAGACCTGAGCCAGTCGATTCTCGACGCTCGCAGCGATGGCCGTGTGGTGCTGCGCCCCTCTGGGACTGAGCCAAAGCTACGCATCATGGTCGAGGCACGCAGCGAGGATCTGTTGGCTAGTCTACTGAGCGAGGCGCGGGAACAGGTTGCCAGCCTGCTGAACATCGCGGTTTGATGGTCTACGTTCAATGTGCCGAGCATCACCCGAACTGGCAGCATGTCATGTGCATCACCCCACGAAATCGGTACCATCCCGCCCCCTGACCGGTTGTCCATCCCAAAGCTGAAAAAAGGTTGGTTTGAATGAGCGAAGCATCCTCCGCGACGTCACCGTCCACTCGGCGGGAGCCTCCGTACGATCAGGACGAAGACGAGATCAACCTCGTCGAGTTGCTCTGGGTTGTGGTTAAGAATCGCTGGCGAATCGCCCGGGCGATGCTGATTGCTGGGGTGCTCGTGGCGGGCTTTACCCTGACGATGAAGAACGTGTACGAGTCCAAGGTGACCCTGTTGCCCGTGTCGGGGAGCGACAATGGGGGGGCTTTGGGTGGGGGTGCGTTGACGTCGCTTCTACCGTTTGGAAGAAAGACGACGGATCCCTTCCAGGCGGTGCTCAACAGTCAAGGGTTGAAGAGCGCTTTGGTCGACGAGTTCGAATTGCGTGGGGTTTATTTCCCCGAGTTATGGGATCAAGAACAACACGCTTGGATCGATCCAGACCCCCAGGGCAATCCCACCCAGAACGCCATTTTGGCAAAGTTCGCCAAGCAATTTCTGGTTTCGACCGATAGCGACACAGGGCTCGTCACCATCGCCATTCAGGATGAAACCCCCGAATTGGCGGCCCAAATCGCCAACCGGATTCCCCAGCTGCTTGAAAAGATGTTGACCGAGATGACGTTGACCACATCCAAGCGACAGCGGGTGTTCGTCGAACGGCAGATCGAAATCGTCGCGCAAAGCTTGAAAGATATTCAGGAGCGGCTGGTCAATTTCTCGCCCGGCAGGGGGGACATGGCAGGGGCCATGTCAGGCGACGGTATCGTTGGCCTAGCCGATGCCACCGTTGCACTCAGCAGCGACACTGCTCGTTGGCTGGCGGCCTCCTCCGACCTGCTCAAGCAGATTGCGGCGGTCGAGATGGAGATCGGCCTGAAAGCGGGGCAGGGCGTTTCGGATCTTGATGGGTTGAAATCCCGGCGGGATGCGCTGCGGCTGCAGTTGGATCGCGCCAGTCAGCAAGAGGCAGGTTCGCAGCAGGGGGGTACGCTGACCACGGTTCCTGTTGCCCGGCTCCCCGTGGTGGCGATGGAGTACCTGCGCCTCAATCAGGAACTTTTCGTCCAGCAGGAATTGTACAAGCTGCTTCGCCAGCAGCTTGAGCTCAGCCGCATTGGCGAAATCAAAGAGGCGGTGGCATTCCAGTTGGTCGACTCGGCGGTCCCCTCCGATCAGCGTGATAAGGTCAAACCCAAACGCACCCTGATTGTACTGGGTAGTATGGCAGTGGTGGGGTTCTTTGCTGTGGTGTGGATTTTTGTGCGTGAAGGGGGGCGGAAGGTCGATGCCGAAACCGGCGAAATGCTGGCGCGAATTCGACATGATCTGGCCCCCAAGACGGTATGGCGAGAGGTGGTTCCAGGGATGCTGGGGCGGTTGCCTGAGGAAACCCTTCCATCGCTGCAGGCGAATAGTGGAGAGGGTGATCCCGGCGCGTCTCATCGGTCGTGATCGGCAGCGTAGTATTAGATCTGCTCTGCTTTGCCTCAAAGAAATGGGACATCAGAACAATATCAATATTTTCACCCTGACAGCCCAGGGTCTTTGAATCGCCAGGAGAAACAACGTGTCGCAACAACTGATCGCCCCCTACGGCGGCGTGCTCAGGGAGTGTTTGGCCGATGCCGAAACCGCCCAGCAACTTAAAAACGAATCCAAGGGTTTCCCCTCCATCGACTTGACCGAACGGCAGATTTGCGATCTTGAGCTGTTGCTGAACGGCGGGTTTTCTCCCTTGGAAGGGTTCATGGGGCAGGCCGACTACGAAGGTGTGGTCGAAAACATGCGTTTGGCCGACGGCACCTTGTGGCCAATGCCGATCACCCTGGATGTCGATGCCAAGGTGGCTGGCGCGCTCGCAGTTGGGCAGAAGGTGGCCCTGCGCGACTTGGAAGGGGTCATGCTGGCGGTGCTTGATGTGTCGGAGGTCTGGCAGCCCCAGCGCGAGCGCGAAGCCGAAAAAATCTTTGGCTCCTGCGACAAATTGCACCCTGCCGTCACTTACCTGCTGGAGCGTTCCGGAACCCACTATGTGGGGGGACGGGTGCAGGGCGTGCAAATGCCGGTCCATTACGATCATCGCCATCTGCGCTACACCCCCCGCGAGCTGCGTGAGCAATTCCAGCGCAAGGGTTGGCGTAAGATCGTCGCCTTTCAAACCCGCAATCCCATGCACCGTGCCCATCAGGAGCTGACCTTCCGCGCTGCCCGCGAGGCCGGTGCCAATCTGTTGATCCACCCGGTGGTGGGCATGACCAAGCCGGGCGATGTGGACCATTTCACCCGGGTACGTTGTTACGAGGCAATCCAGCCCCATTACCCCCAGGAAAGCACCGCCCTTTCGTTGCTGCCGCTGGCGATGCGGATGGGCGGCCCCCGCGAGGCGTTGTGGCACGCCATCATCCGGCGTAACTACGGGTGTACCCACTTCATCGTGGGGCGAGACCATGCCGGTCCCGGCAAGAACAAGGATGGGGTCGATTTTTACGGCCCCTACGATGCCCAGGACCTAGTGGCAGCCCACGCCGACGAGATTGGCGTGACGATGGTCCCCTTCCGCAACATGGTGTACGTCGAGGACCGGGCCGAATACTACCCCGACGATGAGGTTCCCGAGGGGGCGCGGGTATTGTCGATTTCGGGCACCGAGCTACGCCGCCGCCTGCGTGAGGGGCTGGAGATCCCCGAGTGGTTCTCGTTCCCCGAGGTGGTTAAAGAGCTACGCAAAACCTTTCCTCCCCGCCACAAGCAGGGTCTTACGGTCTTTTTCACCGGGCTGTCCGGCTCTGGTAAGTCGACGGTGGCGCGTGCCCTGATGATCAAGCTGATGGAACGGGGCGAGCGGCCCGTCACCCTTTTGGATGGCGATATCGTGCGCAAACACCTGTCTAGCAATCTTGGTTTTAGCAAAGAAGACCGAGAAATCAACGTGCGGCGCATCGGGTTTGTGGCCAGCGAAATCACCAAGAACGGCGGCATCGCCATTTGCGCCCCCATTGCCCCCTACGAGTCTTCGCGCCGTTTCAACCGTGAATTGATCGGATCGTTTGGCGGGTACATCGAGATCCACATCAGCACCCCCATCGAGGTGTGCGAAGATCGAGACCGCAAAGGGCTTTATGCCAAGGCGCGGGCGGGGCAGATCACAGGGTTCACGGGGATCGACGACCCCTATGAGGTACCCGAAAACCCCAGTATGAGGATCAACACAACAGAGGTTTCACCGGAAGAGGCGGTGCAGGAGGTTTTGTTGCACCTTGAAAAAGAAGGCTTTCTTCGTTAATGCCCCATTTTATAAAAAAGCCCTTCACCATGAAAAGACAACTTCTTTGCAGAGGGGCTATCAATAACCTGAATCCGTGTCCATTTTCATGTAAACTATTGCTCCATAAGAGCTAATGCCCGTTTTTGGATTCACCCGCCGGGTGAAAGGGCAGGGTTGGGAGGTATCGTGGTTGAGTTTGAGATTCGCCGATTGCCCTATGATTTGACCGCTCATGGTGGCCTTCCTTTGGTGGGGCAGCACCTCAAACGACACGCCCTTGTGGATCAAGTCATCGATCCGTTGTACCCGATCCAGGGCAACAAAGGTGGGTTATCGA
>Ga0210006_1000100_pt1 | contig 71209 bp, 57 predicted proteins | sample CryGey02umfilter_2_FD_185452 | JGI IMG/M metagenome (GOLD analysis project Ga0210006, IMG submission 185452) | Groundwater microbial communities from aquifer in Utah, USA - Crystal Geyser 4/10/14 0.2 um filter (SPAdes) (version 3) | ecosystem: Environmental > Aquatic > Deep subsurface >... | reverse complement strand
ACCAAGTCAATGAAGAGGGACAAGCTGCTTCGCCAGTGGAATAAGTACAATCCGCTGTGAATGCAGATGTTGTGTTTCCTACGGCAACACTTGCGGTGGATGGAGAAACAGTGATGGATTGTAAGACGGATGGTGCTGCCGTTACCGTTAACACAGCAGGTGACGCGCTGGTTATGCTATCTGCTGTTGCCGTGATATTGCTGGATCCAGCTGCAACACCTGTTGCAACACCTGAAGTAGCATTGATAGTAGCTACTTGAGTATCAGAAGAAGACCAAGTCAATGAAGAGGGACAAGCTGCTTCGCCAGTGGAATAAGTACAATCCGCTGTGAATGCAGATGTTGTGTTTCCTACGGCAACACTTGCGGTGGATGGAGAAACAGTGATGGATTGTAAGACAGGTGTTGGCGTTGCGCCGACCGTTACTTTTAATGGAGATCCGTTTGTTACAGAAAAATGAGGTCCTGCGCCAAAATAAATTGTGTCGGCAACAACACTGTAAACGCCGGCAACTTTTCCAGTTACTGTAATTGTATAAGGGTTTGATGAAAATGATGGAGGTCGATCAACCTTTAAATCAGCGTTAGAAGAGGCGTAGTTAAATCTCAATGTATATCTGTCCGCAGCAGAGCAGTTATATTGCACTTTTGCAGATTTTCCAACAGACAAATGAATTGAAGTGGGGCTGGGTGTGCACACAGACTTTGCTATTACTGGAGAAATAGTACAAATACCCACTAGCAGAATGAGTACGTTAAGCGTTTTTCTGTTGATCATGATCAGCCTCGGTCTCCACGAAAGAGATATGTTAGCGTCGCAAATACTTGTTGCGAACGCAGTGTGTGCGTTAAATGAATGGGTGAGGGAAGTGCAGAACCACCTGTTACAGTATCTACACTGCCACTTTTCATATCACCCCACCAACCAAAGCGATAACCTAAACTGATTAACACGTGTCGTGTTACTTTCCAGTCTAAACCAGCACCTACGAGATAACTGAAATCATATTGAGATGCATTGGGAAACGTGGGCATGGTAAATACGTTCGCATCATAAAAATTTGAAAATGTGTTTTTGGAAAAGCCAATGCCGCCTTGTACAAATGGCATCAACGAGCGCCATTTCAATAAATCGAATTGCCCCAATAGTAACAATGCTTGATGATCTATTTGATAGGTATCAGTAGAAGCAGACGCTGAAAAACCCAGTGGAATACGTTGTTCGTTTACATCTGTTTGATTGAAATGCTCATAATCGAGTTTTAATGAAAAATAACGAGAATTTGATAAATGCCAACGATAGCCTAAGAATACTTCTTGTAATCCAGCTGATTGTGTTCCGCTTGTTACAGTAAATACATCGGCAGGATTTCCACCAATATTGTTGATGAGCGTGTTTGTTTTGTTCCCCAGTGTTAACCATTCTATTCCGCCGCCAGCGCCGACTAACCAACGACCTGAAGAAGCAGGTGTGTTAAAAAAAGCAGGGGAAGCATATGCATTTATTGATGTTGTTATCGTGATGAAAAAAAATAATATAAAACTTAATAAGCGTTGTTGAGTGGCGGTCATGACAAATCCTCCGTCAAATTGCTTTCAAGTTTTTTTATTGTTGACGAGGCAATGACCATATTTTCGGTTATTTGGTTTGACGTGGTGAAAAACATATTCTTGCCTCCAGCGGTGAGTTTTTCTGAGCTTAAGCCTTTCGTTTGCAATCATCCCTTATATCGTAAAGTATAAGCCTAATTACGCTAGTTTGGATTTTATTTTGAAAATAGATATACCGTAATGTATTTAATGTACATCAATTTTTAGTTTTTATACAACTGTGCAGCCTAAAATTGCTGAGCGGCGGGCATCAGTTTGCTTGGCTTATTTAAGCCATGTTGTTACGCAGCTTGTAATACCACAAACTACACATCCCCAAATAACATCAATTATGCTAATTCCAATGGGCCAATTTTTAATAACAGCTAAATTAGTAAAGTCATATATGGCATAAGTTACAAAACCAAATAACGCGCCCCACATTAGTGCTAACAATGGATTGCCATGTGCTTTTGGTATAACAAAGACTAAAATACCAGTAATTAATGCGATGTAGACTATGGCTGCTGCGTAAAAATTAGGTGTGATAGCGTTATTGTGAATGCTTAGAAAATCACTCATCTGTGTCATATATAGTTGCTTTGCAATAACGCCAATCCACAGACCATCCATCAGTAAAAAAACCAGCGTTGCAATAATAATTGACTTAATGATTTGCATTTTTTGACTCCTTTTTTGGAAACCATGGGATAAAGCAAGCAGTTCTTTCTGCGTATAATCTAAAATCAGAATTATTCTGATACCTTTTTTCCAACAATGGAACACCTGAAATATATCTGACTAAAATAGTGATAATCATTGGGCTTATTAACCATAAAAAATAGGTTGATAATGGATAGACGATACAAGCAATACCCCACCAAAACAATGACTCTCCGAAATAATTGGGATGTCTTGAGTATCGCCACAATCCATGTTGAATGATTTTTTCTTTATTTGAGTCGTTTTTTTTAAATCGGCTCATTTGAAAGTCGCTAATCACTTCTATGCTAAAACCAATAGCTGAAATAACTGTTCCTGAAAGTGTATAAATTAAAAAAACACCATGGTTTTGATAAACAATAAACAAGGGTGTTGCAATTAACAATAGCAGAATCATTTGCAATAAAAATACTTGAAAGTAACTGCCAACCAGATAATGATTACCCCATTTTTTTCTCAATTCTTGATATCTGAAATCTTCGGGTTTTTTTCGTTTTTTAAGATAGACATACCCACTTAAACGCAATCCCCATATCAAAATTAAAAGTGAGATGATGAATTGTGAAAAATGAATATGTTGGGTTTGTAAAATTAAGGCAATATCAATCACAACAAACCCAAGCCCCCAGGCAATGTCAATCACGCTATTGTCTTTTGTTTTTATCGCTATAAAAAAAACAATATGAAAAAATAATATTAAAAATATAATGGTAACAATCATTTTTTAAACTCAAAATTATTGTTTATTTAGCAGGTAGGTTTTATCTGTCAAATAGAAGTAAAATGATTACAATAAGCAAAATAAGGCCAACACCACCCGATGTATAGTACCCCATTTTTTACTGTGCATGGTTTTATAAAAAAATACAAACTATTTTTGGTTCTGTCGTAAAAACGCGCATCATTCAGGAATTAATTTTGATCATTACGCGCTATTGTCTAAAGAAGAATTTAGAAAAAAACAAACGAAAAATTGGAAGTGGTTGGCGCAAGGGTGAAACTGATCTTCTCGTGATTGAGTGGACACCAATTTGTACGAAATTATTACCGCGCATTTTTTAAAAGATAGTCGAGGAATAAAATAGTTATTTTAATTTTTTTAAATCGCTGATGTCTTTTGAACAAAATTGGCAATATAAAAATAGGGTCATTTTAAATCGACTGATGAAGTCATTTACACACTCGTTTTATTGGCTACGAAAAATTTCTTCAATCTCTTTTGCTGTTTTGGGATGATAAAAATAAAACCCCTGTATTTCATTGCAATGGTTTCTCTTTAAAAATTCGAATTGTTCTTTCGTTTCTACACCTTCTGCTAATGAGCAAACCTTTAAGCTTTTTGCCATGATCAAGTCCTTTTTTTGCTGTAAATTCCCATCTCCAAAATTCCTATTTTTAATTTAACGCTACCACTTTTTGTTTTATTCTCAACTCAGCTTGATCTTTTTTCCAATCCCAATATTCAGTCATGTCAAAATATTTATGACCACTCATCCATTCCTCGCGCACATCAGCAAGAATGGATCCAATTAACCGAAGTGCTGAATCTTCATTGGGAAAAATTCGAATGACGCGTTGTCGTCTGCGAATTTCTTCATTCATGCGTTCCGCTAAATTACTGGTACGTAAACGTTTGCGATATGTTTCTGGTATATTTAAAACAGCAAGCGCATCTTCAAGACCATTTTCAAAACAATCCATCGCTTGTTTTGCCTTGCTTTCACACGAAGAAATTAATTCATTTGACAGCTTTTTTGCAGTGTTTTTATCACTTGCTTGAAAAATTAATTTTAATTGGTTGGCGATTTCTTTTTTCATATGACGTGGAGCGTGACCTAAAACATTTCTGATAAAATGTGTTTGGCAGCGTTGCCATATTGCTCCTTGAAATTGTTTCTTTAATGCATTAACTAAACCTTGATGATCATCTGATACAACAAGATCAACATCTTTTAAGCCACGTTTTTTTAAACGTTGAAATAACATATCCCAGCTTGCTTCATTTTCACTGTCAGCAATTAAAATATCTAAGGGCTCTCTCTGACCTGCTTCTGTCACGCCATATACAATTAAAACGCCTGTGGATCGAATTGCTTCGTCACGTCTTACATCAACAACCAATGCGTCAACGATTAAAAATGGATAACGTTTTTCATTTAATGGCCTATTTCGCCATGCATTTAATTTTGCGTCCAGTTCAATGCACAATTGACTGACGGTGGATTTTGAAAAGCTAACCCCGCACAATTCTTCAGTTATTTTTGTGACTTTGCGCGTGGATACACCTTGCACATACATTTCCATTAACGCCAATACAAAAGCCTGTTCACTGCGCTGATATCGTTTGAATATTTCCGTTGAAAAACTTCCGTCTCGCGTCTGTGGAACGCGTAACGTTAACGTGCCAATGCGAGTATATAATTTTCTTTCGCGGTAACCGTTTCGATATCCGTGCCTGTCATCATTATGCTCATAACGATCAGCACCAAGATGATTGGTCATTTGTTTTTCGAGAACTTGGTTTAATACAGAGGTCAATAATTGACTCATTGCATCATTTTCCGTTAAAAGCCCTACTAAATCTTCCGGTTTCAATTTAATATCATATCCGTCCATCTGCATTACTCCGTATTAAATAATTTTTGCTAAAAAACTATTTTGGAGAATGTTGATGGACACTTCAATCAATCATTTTATGACAGATTAAATTTTTACCATTGGGAATTTACAGCAGTATACGGACATAACCTTTGCCATAGCGATAATAGCTTGTATTACAACAACGTCATTGGGGTTTTGGCTGATATAAGTTATAAATGAACGATCAATTTTAATTTTATCAATTGGCAGACGATTCAGATATGCTAGGCTGGAATAGCCGGTTCCAAAATCATCAATAAGGAGTTTTACGCCAATCTTCTTAAGTTCCTGCATAATGATCCTAACGCTATCATAACCTTCAATAATGGTACTTTCCGTCAGCTCTATCTCCAGGCAACTCGGATCAAGATTATTTTTTTTCAAAACTGCTGCCACTTTTTCCACGACATTGGATTGAGCAATTTGTTCCGCTGTAAAATTAACAGCTATAGGAAGGGCAGTAACACTCTGGTCACGCCAAGTTTTGTTTTGTGCGCAAGCAGTATTGAGCACCCAATCTCCAATCATTAACATCAAACCAATTTCTTCAGCAACAGGGACAAATTCTTCTGGTGAAACCAATCCTAATTTTGGATGATTCCAGCGTAGCAACGCTTCTAAAGAAATGATTTTTTTTGTTGTTGTATTAATGATTGGTTGATAAAGGAGTAAAAATTCATTATTTTTTAACGCTAGACGCAAATTATTTTCTAACATTAAGCGTCTGGTCGCGTTAATATTTAATTCTTCCGTAAAGAATTTAAAAGTATTACGTCCTGATTCTTTAGCAAGCTGATTAGCAGAATCGGCATTTTTGATAAGCACATTAACTTCTTTTCCGTCTTTCGGATAAAAACTAATGCCGATACTGGCCGTGAGCGTAATGGTTTGTTTTTTGATTTCAAATGCTTCAGAGATACTAGTTAATATTTTTTGACATATAGGAATAATATCGTCAATTTTGCTGGTTAGTGGCAATACAATAATAAATTCATCATCACTAATACGCGCCAACGTATCCATTTCACGAATACAATGTTGCAAACGAAATGAAATAATTTTTAAAATTTCATCTCCGGCATCATGTCCTAACGTATCATTGATGAGCTTAAATCGATCAAGATCAACAAATAAAATAGCAGCGATAGTGCCATTACGATTAGCAGCTGCAATTTCTCGTTGTAAACGATCAAGTAATACGAGACGATTAGGAAGATTGGTTAAACTATCATGTGTTGCCTGATAAATTAACTGTTCCTCCATTTTTTTATTTTCAGTAATATCACGAAAACTAAATACGCGCCCGATTACTTTTTGATTGAGCCAACAGGCTTCAGAAAAATACTCAATAATTCTTCCATCTTTGAAGGTAAGCGTATCAGAAAGCTTAAGTTCGGGATGTTCATAGGCTTCATTGGCCTTATTAATAAAATCTTTAGGGTTTTTTAATTGAGCTGTAATAAAATCTCTTGCTTTAGCATCATCAAGTTCAGCCATAATAACTTGAGGGATTTTTAAAATGGCTAAGAATTTTTGATTAAAGTTTATTATTTTTTGATTTAAATTAACAAATAAAACACCATCCGAAGTTGATTCCAAGGTGGCTGTCATTAAAGACAATGCGTGTTCTAATTCGCTCGTACGTTCATCGACTATTTCCTTTAAATGTTTCATCTGCTCTTGTAATAATTTACTTATCTGCCATTTCTTGGTCATTGCATTTGCTATTTGTTGTACTTCGATATTTTCAAAGGGTTTCTTTAATATCAACAAACGATCCGATCCACCAATGAGTTTCGTGATTGTTTCCCATGAATAATCACTATAAGCGGTACAAATTACAATTTGAATTTCTGGATCTATTTCCCATATGCGTTTCGTTGTTTGCACGCCATCTATGCCGGGTGGCATTCTGATATCAATAAAAGCCAATGAATATGGCCGATTATTCCTTTTACTTTTATTAATCAGTTCCAGCGCTTCCTCACTTTGATAGGCTGAGTCAATGATGAAGTTAAATTCGTCATTTTCAATTGCTTTGCCAAGCATGCTTGCTTCAACTGCTTTTAGGCTGTTTTTTTGTTTGTCTCCAGTCTCAAGGATTTTTCTAAAGTCGATATGAATAGCGGGATTGTCATCAACAACCAATATATAAATATCATTCATTAATGCTTTCCTTTTTTAAAGGTAGTTCAAGAATAAAAGTCGCGCCCTTACCTTGACCCTCGCTTATTGCTTTGATCGATCCCCCCATTTCCTTTGCTAACAATGCGCTAGTATGTAAACCAAAACCATGGCCTTTTTTCTTTGTGGTAAAACCAAAGGAGAAAATGCGAGACATATTTTCAGGTTGTATGCCAACTCCATTATCAGTAATGTTCACTTGTATTGTATTGCTGTCTTTTTGTTTGATCTCGAATGTTAATTTTTTTATCTCTTGCGTGCTTTCCATTAGCGCATCTTTAGCATTGCGTACTAAGTTAACCAGAATTTGCATTGTTTTTACTTTATTTAATGATACGTTCTCTTGGTATGTATAGAGATACGCAATGGCATAATTTATATTAAATCCAACAATCTTTATAGCATCTTCAATTAGTGTAGCTATCGAAACAGATTCAACATATCCAACGGTAGTGACCAACAATTGTTGTGTAGAAATTACTTCTTTTATGTGCTCAACATTTTTGCTGAGTGATTTAATTTCCTCGGCCACATTAACACGCTCTTCTGTTAATGCCTCTTCAAGTAAATTAAGATATTTTGGTAATTGTTGTCCTTGGGGATTTTCCATAATATATTGATTAAAATCCATTACATGTTCTTTTAATTGGCGATTGATTTTAACAAAGCCTGCTAGTAAGGTTGAATTTTCTAATTTCTCTTGTAATAGATTAACTGAAACATTGACGCTATTGAGGATATTGCCAACATTATGCAACACACTGGTTGCAACTTCCGCCATGCCGGCGCGTCGTGCTGTCAAAATTAATTCTTGGTTAAGTCGCTCTTCATGTTCTTGCGCACGTTTTTTTTCTAAAAATAATCCCAATTGCTTGCTAATCAAGCTGATGCTTTCTATTGTCAAATCAGTAATCTTTTTATCACTGACGCTATAAAAATCCAGCATTTCAAGTACTGATATAGGTTTCTCATGGGTTATAACAGGAAATCCATACACAGTGTGTATACCTAATTTTTTGGCGAGCTCCTTATACTCAGCAACCTTTTCTTTGGTAATGCCTAACCAGTGTGGATGACTTGTCTCCCACACTTTACGGATTAGAAAGTGAGAATGAGGCGAGATAGTTGTCTCAGGAATAGATTCTAGATAAGTGTTAATTATTTCCGTATTTTCTCCCCAAATCTCCTGTCGGATTAATAATTGCTTTTCTTCATCCCAAAGCCAGAATACACCCAATTTCCAATTGAATGTTTCACAAATAGTTTGTAATACATTTCTGATCACCGTTACTAAAGATTCTGTTCCTGCTAATACACGTAAAACACGCTCTTCCATACTTTTTCTTTTTATTTCTAATCTGTTTTCTGTAATGTCGATGATCGTTCCTTGCAGCTTTTCAATATGATGATCTTTTTCATTAAAAACGGGTCTTCCTTGCATGCGTACCCAACGTATTGTGTCTGCTACTTTAACTCTGATTTCTTGTTCCAGATTGATTCCTTGTTCTATAGAATTTTGTATGCTTTTCTGGCAAAAATCTTGATCGGCAGGATAAACGATTTCCAGAAACTCTTCGAAAGTCGATGGACTTGCTTCTCTATCCTTACCTATTATACGATCTGCTTCAGCTGAACCTCGCGCAACATTAGTTTTTAGATCTATTATCCAGCTACCAATGTGCGCAATACTTTCTGCATCCTCCAAATTTCTATATAACTCTTGATATTCACGTGAAGCAATTTCTTGAGAGCGATTATTCATAAGGCGATTTTGGTCAAAATCTAAATAAGCGCGATGAATATGATTAAGAAATGATTGCCAATCCTCTATTGTTTTTGGAGGTTTTGATTCGCTCAAATTCAAGCGTTTTAGTTGTCGAAAAAGTATATTATGTATTTTTTCCACGATTATTGCTCTTCTGAAAAAGTAGTCATCGTCATTGTTTGATTATGTAAGTCACAATGACCAGTGGTATAAGGTGAAATTTCACCATAGGAATAAAAACCGATTTGCTGCGTTCCAAGGGGAAACGATTGGAGTGTGGCTTCAGTTTCTTCTTCGGTATATTCTTTTAACAATAGACGTCTGCCTACACAACTGATAGCCACAGCTAAAATGGGTGATTCTGTTTGATTTTTTTTGGAATCCAGCGCTGCAATATTAGCGCCTTCTATGAGATTCTCGAAATTAGCGCGCATTAATTTAGCCAGATAACCTGTTGGCACATCGCCCGCAAATATCATGGATTGTGTTTTTTCATCCACGCCTAAAATGGTTCGAACAATTTCTCTCTTGTCTTCGGTATTTTCACGAATCGCTAAAGGAAAAAGTAATCCACTTGCTGGCAATTGCTTGGTGCCTTCTTCCCCTAAATATTCTTTATACAGCGCTAATGCTGGTTTATGATCTAATTCATAAAGCACATTGTCTTTTGAGTTGGTAATAACCCTTTCCGGCCCAAAGCTATCCCAGCCACCACGTGATCCATGACCAATGCGTATCTTATCGCCATAAAATCCGACAGCAGTCACGTAATTTGATTTTAATTGTTTATCGGAGATGACCCAAGTTTGCTTAAAACGATCACCATCACCGGCTAGCCCACCTGTTACGACAACATGATTTGGCAAGGCAGCATTCAGTCCTTTTATTAATTGACTGGCATTGATATTAAGCCCCTCAGAAAGTATGAAAATTCCGCGTAAATTATCTTTATTTAAGTGCTCAGCAAGCTGTGTTCCCGTAGAAAATGAATCATCCATCGATTTTATTTCAGTGCTAAACGATTTAAGAATAGTCTGTTTGAATTTCATGACTGCAACAGAGATAGTCGCATCTTGAATAACAGATCCTAGAATTTCTCCGGCTGTTGAGCAGCCAACAAAAATCGATTGCGGAAATGCCTTGATTAATTTTGCTATTGGTTTTTGATTATCAACATATTCTTTCGCGCCAAACAATATAACAAGTGTTTGAGGGGAGTCTAATGCAGGAAATGCATTAACCGACCAGCCTTTTTCTTGAGTGTAATTAAAGGTCTGAAGCTCCATTATTTAATTCCTTTTAAAACATTTGGCGTTTTTATGATGTTAAAAAATGATATCACTTCCCACCCATCTTTTTAGCATAGTGAATCGCAAAACGGTTTTATATTTTCACGGCACATTTCACTCGTTTTTCCTCGATCTGGCATTCACAACCGTATTATAGACCAGAAGAGACTGGGGTGCTGGTGATATTCCTTCCGCTAGAGGCATAATCCCCTAAAAGCTTTGCCAGCCAATGAATACAAAGGGGAGTGTTAAAATCAGCACCTTAATTATTCTTCATAATTTGACTCATAATTTTATCCAGGATGGGTAATTTATTTTCAAAGTTAAAGTCTCTCGGTAAGTAATTTGCCAAAAAACGCTATTTTGACTTGGAGAATGGACGGGGTGTTACCGGTGAAGGTCAATGTAAGGGGTGAGTCCAGATGGGTACAGAGTGAATAATCAATTTTTTTCGTATTCTAAGAAAACATTAAGCTAACGGCTTTAAACTAGCTTCAATCAAAATAGTTGCCTACAACCAAGGATCCTAATGAGAATTGTTATTTCATTCAATCTTAATAAGCACATCTGTACAGATCACGTACTCTGGAGAGCCAACCTATCTTCAGAAATTCTTAAGGAAGTGAAGACAAACCTTGTTGGTTGCAGTAAAGGGCAATACTTACACTGTGCTGCTGGAATAGTTTTTGATCAAATGCTCAACGAATTTTTAATGAACGCCTTCGACGCGAAAGCCAGCAATCTTACGGTCACTATTGAAGAAGATGTTGAGAATAATACGCTTTCTATCGCTATGATTGATGACGGAAACATTGTTATCCCGGAATCGAAGTTAGGACAGTATTGCTGGTACTCTGCTATACAAAAAGATTCAGAGAAAAAAGATGAGAAGCAACAGCTGGGCGGGAAGCATTTGGCTCTTGCTATATGCGCACATTTTTTAGAGATGATGGGGGAAGGTAAAGTAGTTTTAGAGCAAAAGTATGATGAAAAAAAAGTGTCCAACGGTGCAATTGTAAGACTGTTTAGCAGCACAACTCTTTTAGATGACATGGATGTTTCGCCTGAAAATCTAAACTATGCGCGCATGATGATCAACGATGCCCGTCGTTTAGGTCATATCACCCAAGAGCAATTTGAAGCGCTAAAAAATAAATACTCTCTTAAACCTGGAGAAAGAGAAGCTAGAGACTTATTCTCTCCAAGCCTATCTGTGTCATCACCTCATGGCCTATCCTCTTCACCAAGTCAAAACAATACCTCTTTCTCATTGACCAGTCCGATGTTGCAACAAAATGCTTCTTTTGCACTTCCGCCTGCTATAGAAGAACCCAGTTCAATAGTGGATCTCAACAAAAAAGCAAAGAAAAAAAAACCACCCTCTCTTTTTGCTTCTATTGGACAATCTACCGTTATTGATCCTGGCGCTATTGCGCAATTCCCGTCGTCATCATCATCCTAAATTGAAGTTGAATTACATAATATGTTCTGTATGAGTGGGTTTGTTTTTATCTTCATTTGAAGTTAAATTTTCGTTACTCGCTGAAAAGAATTTTTTAGCGTGTAGTTTCAGTAAATGATTTAGATTTCCATTTTTTGAATTATCTAGCATCATTTTCAAGTCAGGGAAAAACAATACAAACACTTGGCTTAAACATTACAACAACGAAAGAGCAGCAGACAGAGTTATTTGATTGTTCTACCAAACTTGGAACGCTAACAAGCTTTTATTTATTGAAAAGTAAGATAAATAATATGCCTATCAAGCCGGCGAGCACAGAACTGATCAAAATGGCAGCTTTCGCTATTAACACAGTGTTTGAATCTGAAAAACTAAGATTTAATATAAAAAGTGACATGGTAAACCCTATGCCAGTTAATACTGCTGCTCCGATTAGCTGTTTGAAGGTTGTTTCTTCCAGCATTATGCCGAGCTTGAACCATAAAGCTATTCGACTGAATAACAATACGCCTGATGGTTTTCCAATAACCAAAGCCAAGATAATGCCTAAAGAGACACGATGCGTAAAAACATTATCTATTAGGTGTAAGTCTATGGGTATTCCTGCATTCACAAGGGCAAACAAGGGCAAAACAAAAAGTGTAATTGGAAGTGCTAATTTGCTTTCCCAGCGTTGTAATGGCGTTGTAGCTTGCTGAGCTACCTCTTGAACTTCTTCTAGGGCAGCATGTTGTTTTTGATCTTCTAGGATCAGTGCTGTTTCTTCTTTTCTTATTTCAAACCTATTTAATAGTTCTCTTGCATGTTTAATAAACTGTCTAGGGCCTCGCCCCGGTCTGGCGGGGATGGTAAATGCAACCAAAATTCCAGAAATTGAACCATGAACACCTGCCTCTTCAATAGCTGCCCATATTAATAGACCAATGATGATATAGAGCCATGGTTTACGAAAACCTGCGTAATTACATAAAATAAGCAATACTGCTAAAAAGAAAGCGATAAGCAGCATCCAAATATTTAGATGTGCTGTATAGCATATTGCAATGACAATAATTGCTCCGATGTCATCAATAATGGCTAGGGCCGCTAGAAACGTAAAAACGCCTTTAGGAATCCTGTTTTTAAAACAGGATAAAATTCCCAATGCAAACGCTGTATCCGTTGCCATTGGAATTGCCCACCCCGATTGATTTTGTGATCCAACATGAAAGACAAAGTAGATAGTCGCTGGAGTAAGCATGCCACCAATTGCAGCAAATAATATGAATACTGCTCTTTTATGATCAGTCAACTCACCAACTAAAAGTTCCCATTTGATTTCCAAGCCAATAAAAAAGAAGAACAGTGTTATCAGACCGTCATTTACCCAAAAACGTAATGGTTTGGATATCATCAAATCAGATATATGAAAGCCAATTGATGTTGTTACAAAATTTGTATACCAAGTTGCTATAACAGGTATGCTTGCCCAGATTAAAGCCGCAAGCGTGCAAAGCAATAAAAAAACACTTGCGGTTGCTTGACTGTTTATAAACTCCTGAAATGGAGCTATCAACCCTTTGACCTTATGCTCTAAGGGGGTGTGATACGCGTGTTCATCGTCTTCACCCTTGCCGGAGTGAAATATTTTTGAGTTGCTCAATTCGTTTTCTCTCCTTTTGGGTTTGCGTCAAAATTTACTTGCTCTTATCGAACTAATCCTTGTTGAATTTAAATGATAAGGCTAGTTACTATCGGTTTTGCTCTGGTTTTAAAATGTCAGTTATTAATTCTTTAGCTTCATTTTTGTCTTCACTTGAAGTTAAATTTTCGTTACCCGCTGAAAAGAATTTTTTAGCGTGTAATTTCAGTAAATGATTTAGCTTTGCATTTTTTGAATTCTCTAACATCATTTTAATAGTATTAAGCATATACAATAGTGCATTACGATCTCGACTTACGTAAGATCGCACTCCACCAAAAACGCTGTCGATAAAATAGGTTAGCGTTATATTATCAGCAATGATTCGAAGCTGATGATTTTCGTCGTAAAGACGAGTATCAATGATCTCTCGCTTGGATAAAGACCCGATCATAATTTGTAACCAATCAATAGCTGCTATGGCAATGAATGGCGAATTGATGCCAGGTGAAAGGGCGCGAGCAATGATTTCAACGATTTCATCCGACAAAAATAAAATATCATGGGATTGATCTTTTTCATGTCCTATAGCGAAGCAGTTCAAACAATCATGTTGTTGATTTTTATCCAAACTTTTATTCACGTAGATTAAAGGCGTTTCTTGGCTTACAAAAACGCCTGGTCGATATTTTATTGCTATCATGCAATCCATTTCTATGGCCAATTTAAGTAAGGCATCTTTATCTATATAACGAATATAGCCATTTTTTTTAGAAAAAATAGGCTGTGCAGCTTTGCAAAAATCAGGCAGCGCTGTTTGCTCATCATTTTTTTTATTGGGTAGCTTGGTTTCGTCTGGAAATAGTAAATTTAGTTGGATGTGATATTCATTTGAAATTTTTGAAAGCAAATTGAAAATATTAATACTTTCGGGAACGTGATGAATAAAAAAAATAAAAAAACCGATACAAATAATTGCCATTATTATAGCAATCAGAATTGCAAAATGTGGCACAAACGCATGAGTTCCTGGTTTGTTAGTGCCGATCACTGCAAGCAAAACTAACATTGAATATAAAAATGTCGCAATAAATACGCCCAATGTGAATTGATTAGCCCTGTCTCGCATAAAATTTTGTATTAAGCGTGGACTGATTTGTCCCATAGAAAATGATACAGCCAAAACAGTCATTGAAAATGTGACACCCGCTACTGTAATCATGGATCCAGCAATGGTAGTCAGAATTGCTCTTGCCCCATCAGGACGAATAATAAATAACCATTCGTTAGCTGTATTGCTGTGTTCTATTACCCATTTATCTAGCAGAATAACGCCAATGGATAGTAATATTGCTGCTACAGCCATCATAAATGGGATAAACCAATAACTTGAACGAAGCAGAGACCATAGATTGATGAACCATGTTTTCATATTTTTCTTCCAATCTGGAGAGCGTTAAAAGCAGCGGGCATTTAAGCTGCATCGTTATACTCTATAATATTTTTGATACGGTTGCAGAAATTTTTTTAAATAAGTTTTCTAAAGACGGAGTGCGTATTATAAATTTAGGGGTGGTTGAGAATAGCTCGTATCAAAGAATCTCATGAACATCAAATCAATTAATCTGAGAGTGCTGATGCAGTAAGCGGACGAACTTTTTAAGACAAAATATATAGAAAATAAGACATAAAATCTCAACTCTATTTCTGTTAATGACACAACTTTGTATCTATCATTTACGGTGTTAAGTCACTTTCAACGATTGATGTGGTCGTTTAAAATGATAGAAATATTTTTGTAAAGCTAAGCGTATTGCTGCAACATTTTTGCACTCTCAGAAATAGATGCATTCATATTTTATAGCACGCCATAATCGTCCAATAAAAATATTATCCAATGTGCGATATTCGCTATTCACTATTCGCTATTCGCTATTCGCTATTCGCTATTCGCTATTCACTATTCACGCTGATTTTTATTTCATGATCTAATCACCATTTTTTAAAATGGTTAGTCGTAAATTATGCGTCTTAATTAGTACTAAAGGTATTGCATTTTCCAGATTGTAATTCACGCTGTAATGTTTCGACGCAAAATTCAGGTTCTAGCGCGTTGCTAATTTTCTAGCAGCAGCTGCATCAAGACACCATGTTGTTTTTCCGTTAATAGCGTGAATGAATTGTGCGGGATAATGCAGCGGATCCATTTTGCCTTCGAGCACGTTATGTGCGGCAGTTGCTTTACTTTCACCCGTTACTAAAAAAATAATATCATGTGCGTTGTTAATGATAATGGGTGTCAGCGTAATTCTTGACTGATTATATTCCTGAACAAAAAGTGATGTAACAAGCGTATTATTTTTTTTAATTAACGCGTTTTTTGCAACATCACAAAATGGCATGATTGAGGCGGTATGGGCATTATCACCTAATCCAAGATAGATTAAATCAAACGACGGAATAATAGCAGGATCCGTAATTTGAAAAGCATCCCTGATTTTTTTTTCATAACTACTTGCAGCTTCTTTTGGATTTGAAAAATGAGTTGGAATGCGATAAATATTTTTTGGATTAATAGATACTTTTGAAAATAAATATTGATAGGCGGTATGATAATTACTCTCAATATTATCAGCAGGCACATAACGCTCATCGCCAAAAAAAAATTTAATTTTTTGCCAAGGGATATTTTTTAAATAACATTCCGTCTCGGTTAGCTGCTTAAAAAATAATTTTGGCGTGTTCCCGCCAGACAGTACAACAGAAAAAATTCCTTTTTCTTTTACAGCATGAATAGCTCGATGATAAAAATCCTTTGCGGCAAACTGAAATAAGTCATTGCTACTTGAGAAAAGGAAAATTTCATTGCCTCTTTTTACAGTATCCATTTTCGACCATCTTTTTCTATTAAGGTATCAGCCTCACTTGGACCTGCAGTGCCTGATATATAATTAGGAAAATAATGAGGACTGAGTGCGCTCCAAACTTCCAAGATGGGTTGTACTATCGCCCATTGCGTTTCTACCATATCAGCATGATTAAACAGTAAATGATCACCATTCATGCAATCATACAAAATGGTTTCATAACCTGTTTGTGGTTTAGTACCGAAATAATCACTGTATTTAAATTTCATATTCACTTGGCCTAAGTCAATAATAGGCCCGGGAATTTTTGCATTAAAACGCAGTGAAATACCTTCTTCGGGTTGAATGAATATGCGCAATAAGTTTGGTAGTATTTTATTCGTTGATTCAGTAAATAAAGTGGAAGGACCTGATTTAAATTGTATGACAATTTCAGATTGATGTGTTTCCATCCGTTTTCCCGTGCGTATATAAAATGGCACATGCAACCATCGCCAATTGTCTATAAATAATTTTAATGCAGCATAGGTTTCAGTTTTAGAATCACTTGATACGTTTTTTTCAGAACGATAACCAATCACTTTAGTGGAATTTATTTTGCCGGGCCCATATTGACCGCGAACTGCTTGAGATAAAACCTGTTCTGGTTTCATGATCTGAATTGCACGCAAGACATTGGCTTTTTCTTGGCGAATATTTTCAGAAGAAAATGAAGAAGGCGGTTCCATCGTAATTAAACTTAACATTTGCAAAAGATGATTGGGTATCATGTCACGCAGAGCACCGGCGCGTTCGTAATAGGATCCACGCATCTCAACACCCAATGTTTCTGAAACCGTAATTTGCACGTGATCAATATACAATCGGCTCCACATGGGTTCAAAAAAACCATTTGAAAAACGAAATGCCAATAAATTTTGTACGGTTTCTTTACCTAAAAAATGATCGATGCGAAATATTTGTTTTTCATCCGCAACAGATAGTAATAATTGATTTAATTTTTTGGCGGAAGCAAGATCATGCCCAAAAGGTTTTTCAACGACCATTCGTCTAAAATGATTACCGCTTTCAGTAAGCATCGATGCTTTGTGTAGTTTGCTTGTGATCGTTTCCATGCATTCAGGAGGAGCCGCAAAATAAAATAAAACATTTTGACTGGCTTTTTTCTTGCCCAGTGTTGCTAATTTCTTTTTTAAAGTGGCATAGACTTTTGAATTTGAAAAATCTCCTGAGATATAATAAACACGTTTTGTTAAAAGACGACCGTATTTTTTAGCTGCAGGGTCAGTCACAAACTCGTCGATATGCTTGAGTAATTGCGCGCGAAAAGATTGATCTGTAAATGATTCAAGGGCTACGCCGACTATGCAAAAATTTTCATCGAGTAAATCATTACTACCCAAATTACACAATGCGGGGAAAAGCAGTCGTTTTGTTAAATCACCTGCAATGCCAAAAATCACTAAAATACAGGGATTCGCTGGATTATGAATAGTTTGTGATGCGTCTTGATCCATCAATTACTCTCCACGAGGTATTTAATCATGTTAGCATAAATTGGTTGATTGATTGGGTGAAAAGATTATGTCAAGGAAAGTAAGCCAATTTGCAGGAAAGCGCGCACCTCATGCCATGCTGGTTGATGTGCCAAAACTGATAAGGGCTTATTATGAGAAAATCCCTGATCCGGCGATGACCAGTCAACGCGTTTTATTTGGGACATCAGGGCATCGTGGTTCTGCGTTTGAATATACTTTCAATGAATGGCATATTTTGGCTATCACGCAAGCAATTTGTCTTTATCGGCAGCTTCAAAAAATTGATGGCCCACTCTTCATTGGCTTTGATACGCATGCGCTATCAAAACCTGCTTTTGCAAGTGCGCTGGAAGTATTGTCTGAAAATAACGTAGCAATCATGATTGCTGAAAATGATGAATACACCCCAACACCTGTTATTTCTCATGCGATTATTAACTATAATCAGGGTCGAACTGAAGGTCTTGCGGATGGCATTGTGATTACGCCTTCTCATAATCCACCAAAATATGGCGGTTTTAAATATAATCCACCCAGCGGTGGTCCTGCTGATATTGATGTGACAAGTTGGATTGAAAAAACAGCCAATGCATTGCTGGGTAATAAACTCAGAGGTGTTAAAAGAAGTGCTTTTGAAAAAGCGCTGAAGGCTTCCACAACGCATCGCTATGATTATCTTAATCGATACGTTAACGATCTTAAGAATGTCATTGATATGGATCTTATTCGAAGTGCTGATATGCATTTGGGTGTTGATCCGTTGGGTGGTGCAGGCGTGCATTATTGGAAACCGATTGCGCAACGCTACCAATTAAATTTGAGCGTGGTGAATGACGTTGTTGATCCTACTTTTCGTTTTATGACTGTAGATTGGGATGGTCAAATACGCATGGATCCTTCTTCACCGTATGCCATGGTGAAATTAGTTGAAATGAAAGATTGTTTTGATATCGCTTTTGCGTGCGATACGGATCATGATCGGCATGGGATTGTCACCAAAAAAGCAGGTTTGCTGCCAACTAACCACTATCTTTGTGCGGCACTTTCTTATTTATTTCAACACAGACCTTGCTGGCCAAGATCAAAATCAGTCGGAAAAACGCTTGTGAGTAGTCAAATGATTAATTGGGTAAGTGAAAAATGGGGTCGTGCCGTTTATGAAGTGCCAGTCGGTTTTAAGTGGTTTGTGAATGGATTGCTGGATGGCTCACTTGGATTTTGTGGCGAAGAAAGTGCGGGTGCAACCTTGAGCCGTATTAATGGTAATGTATGGACAACTGATAAAGATGGTATTGCGTTGGCATTACTTTCCGCTGAAATCACTGCAAAGTTAGGTCGTGATCTGAGTGATGTTTATAGTGATTTTGAAAATGAATTTGGAAAAACATTTTATGAGTTAGATGAAGCAGCAGCGAGCTTAGAACAAAAAATAATTTTGAAAAAATTATCTGCTGCGCAAGTCAAAACAACGCAATTAGCTGGTGAAAAAATAGAATCCATATTAACAAACGCGCCAGGAAATGACGCTGCAATTGGTGGAATTAAAGTGATTAGTAAAAAAGGATGGTTTGCAGCGAGGCCTTCAGGCACAGAAGAAATTTATAAAATTTATGCGGAAAGTTATCAAGATGATAATCATTTGAAACAGATTTTAATCGACGCGCAAACAATGATTAACACTGCTTTATACGGAGAACAGGATGACAAATAAAAATTGTGATATCGGCCTGATTGGTCTTGGCGTGATGGGACAAAATTTATTGTTAAATATGGCTGATCATGGTTTTGTTGTTGCCGGTTATGAGCATAAAACAAAAGCCGAGCGTTTACGAAAAGCCGCTAAAAAGCAATCTATTTATCTTGCAAGCGATATCGCTGTATTTCTAAATTTACTTAAAAAACCGCGTACGATTATGCTGCTTGTACCTGCTGGAAAAATTGTAGATTCTGTTATTGATGAATTATTACCGCATTTGGAATCGGGTGATTTGATTATTGATGCAGGTAATTCTCATTTCACAGATACGGATCGTCGCACGCTTACATTGCAAAAAAGTAACATACTCTTTTTGGGAGTGGGGATTTCTGGCGGTGAAGCAGGTGCGCGTCGTGGTCCGAGTATTATGCCGGGTGGTTCTAAAAAAGCTTATGAGCAAGTGCGCACACTTTTGGAAGCAATTGCGGCCAAGGTGAATAATGATCCGTGTGTCACTTATTTGGGTGAAGGTTCTGTTGGGCACTATGTCAAAATGGTTCATAACGGCATTGAATATGGCATGATGCAACTCATCGCTGAGACTTACGATTTAATGAAACGCGGGTTGGGTTTTAACAATCAACAATTACAAGTTGTTTATGATTCATGGAACCATTCTGAACTAAGCAGTTATTTATTAGAAATCACGAGTCATATTTTTAGTAAGGTTGATGAAAAAACACATCAATCCTTAATCGATGAGATCAAAGGAATTGCCGCACAAAATGGCACGGGTATGTGGACTTCACAAAGCGCAATGGAATTACAAGTGCCAACACCCATAATTGATTTGGCTGTGATGATGCGTGATTTATCTGTCTTGAAAAATGAACGAGAATCGGCCAATGCATTGTATCAACAACCAGCAAAGCTTTTAGATGTTAATCACAATGCATTTTTAATGCACCTTAAAAATGCATTTTATACTGCAATGACAGTGGTTTATGCGCAAGGAATGGCGCTTTTAAAAGTGGCCTCAGAGAAATATCATTATCAATTAAATCTGGAATCTGTTGCGCGCATTTGGCGAGGAGGTTGTATTATTCGCGCAACATTATTAGAAGATATTTGCAGCATATATCAACTCAATAATAAGTTGCCGAATTTATTACTCGATCCAAATTTGTCAAAAAAAATAATAGCGCATCAAGATGGTTTGCGACACATTGTATCCCAAGCAAGTGCTTCAGGCATTCCTGTTCCAACGATGATGGCAACACTCAGTTATTTTGATGCCTATCGTAGCAGTTGGCAGCCTGCTAATTTAATTCAAGCGCAACGTGATTATTTTGGTTCACATAGATACGAACGAATGGATTCGCCAGGTACTTTTCACACGGAATGGGAATAATATGAAACAAAAAAATTGCTCGATGCCTTATACATAAGTACGATTTGAATCCTCCAATATCCATTGCGTAGCTTCGATTAGGGAATGCGCTGTATAGTCAGCAGGTAGAGCAGGTTTTTTTTCTGCATAGCCGTAATCAATCCATACTGTGCTACAGCCTGCATTTTGTCCTGCTTCTATGTCACGCCAACGATCGCCAATCATATAACTCGTTGCTAAAACAATGTCATATTTTTTTGCAGCATCTAAAATCAATCCTGGTTTTGGTTTGTAGCAATCACTATTTTCTGAATAACAAATGAAAACATCATCGAGTGGTAAGTCACAGCGCATTTTTTTATAAATTGCATCTACTGCTGCTTGTGTCATTAAACCACGTTCAATATCGGGTTTGTTCGTTACGCAAATTAATAAATAACCTGCAGATTTTAATTTTTCTAATGATGGTTTGACTTCCTGTGGAATGACTAATTCTGATAGCGTTGTTGGCGCCGCCGGTTTATTATTTACCATGATTGCCTTATTTAAAACACCATCTGAGTCGAGAAAGATCGCTTTTTTTTGCATATTTATTACCTATAATCAATCTGTTAAGTATTTTATTTTGTGTAAGTTAAAATGGCGCTTAATTTATACAGGTTCATAGTGTTCGTAACAGTGCGATGCTACAGTGGTATTATACCCATTTTTAACTACACCGACTGGAGAAATTTTATGGTAGATAAAAAATCATGACAAACACAGTCATGGTGACCATGAAAATCAGCCTGTCATGAAAAGAAAGCTTAATGTCACTTAGGTTTGCTTGCTTACACCAAATAGCGTCATTTGCAGCTTGTCGATACTTTAAGGACAGGACTTAATTTGTGGTTAATTTAAAAAATGCGGTAAGGATTGGGTGATGTATGCGTTGCCCAGATATTTTAATATCAGAGCCACGCTGTATTAATTGATAAATCGGATGGCATTTATGTAGGAAGTGATTTAATGACAACAAATTCTTTGATACAACTAGAAATACTCGGTCAATCCATTTGGCTTGATTATATCAAACGAGATCTATTTAAAAATGGAAAATTTAAACAATTAATTTCTGACTATGGTCTGCGTGGCATGACTTCTAATCCGAGTATTTTTGAAAAAGCGATTTCAGAAAGCGATGATTATAATCAAGACATTAAAAAAATGTCAGATGAAAAAAAAGAACTTAACACAATTTATGAGGCGCTCACTCAAAAAGACGTGCAAGATGCCGCGGATGCATTCCGTGCTTTATACGATGAAACAGACGGTCAAGATGGTTACGTGAGCTTAGAAGTAAATCCACACCTTGCGCATGATACGAATGGAACGATTATCGAAGCGCGACATTTATGGCATGCGTTGAATCGACCTAACGTTTTCATTAAAGTCCCAGCAACAAAAGCAGGATTACCTGCTATTACACAATTAATCAGCGAAGGCATTAACGTGAATGTGACATTGCTCTTTGGATTGCCACGTTATAAAGAAGTAGCGCAGGCCTATATGGCTGGAATAGAGGCGCGTATTTCATTAGGAAAGCCCGTAAAAAAAATCGCATCTGTTGCGAGTTTTTTCTTAAGTCGAATTGATGTGTTACTTGATCCAATATTTACAAAATATGCAGTAAAACAGGCAGAAAAATTAACACTTGCAAAAGAATTACAAGGCCAAATTGCGATTGCTTCTGCAAAAATGGCGTATCAGATTTATGACACACTATTTAAGAGCGATCGCTTTAAAAAACTTGAAGCAAAAGGCGCTCACGTGCAGCGATTATTATGGGCGAGCACCAGCACTAAAAATCCAGACTATAGTGATATTAAATATGTGGAAGCATTAATTGGACCTGAAACTGTGAATACATTGCCCTTAGAAACGATTAAAGCTTATCGTGATCATGGTAATCCAGAATTACGTTTAACATTGAATCTAGATAAAGCAAAAAAATATTTTCAACAATTGTCTGAATTTGACATTGATATTGATGCACTGACACAGCAGCTTGAGAATGAAGGTGTTGATAAATTTGCAAAATCGTATGATCAATTAATGGAAACATTGAAAAATAAGATAACTGAATAATTGGCGGTACTATGGTTCAAACTCATATACAGTTTTCGGCAGGTAATTTGACTGATCAGATTGAATCTGAATTAGCTGCTTGGCAAACAGAAAATAAAATACAGCGATTGTGGGCACATGATGCAACATTGTGGACTGACACTGATGAAAATAAATGGATGGGTTGGTTAAATGTGGAGTCGGAAAATTGTTGCGTGCCTCTCATTGAAAAATTAGCTGATGATATCAAAACACGAGGTATCACGGATATTGTTTTGCTAGGAATGGGTGGCTCTAGTCTTTGCCCTGCTATGATGGCAAAAACATTTGGGAAAATATCAGATTATCCGCAACTACATATATTGGATTCAACTGATCCCTTGCAAATTAAGCATCTAGAAGAAAAAATTAATTTAAAAAAAACTTTTTTTATTGTGTCGAGTAAATCAGGTAGTACATTAGAACCCAATATTTTCAAAGATTACTTTTATATGCGCTTGCAATGCATATTAAATAAATCAGAAGTAGGAGATCAATTTATTGCGATTACTGATCCTGGATCTACGTTGGAAGCGATGGCGAAAAAAGAGCATTTTAAAGCTATTTTTTACGGCATTCCATCAATTGGTGGGCGCTATTCTGCGTTATCAAATTTTGGTATTGTTCCTTCTGCATTAATGGGTGTGGATGTAAAAACATTTTTATACCATGCTGATTTCATGCGGCAAGCTTGTTTGCCTAATATTTTGGTAAAAGATAATCCCGGTGTTGTGTTAGGTGTGATACTCGCTGTGTGTGCCAATCACGGCAAAAACAAAGTGACATTAATCGCCTCTACGCAGATTAATGCATTGGAAGATTGGTTAGAGCAATTATTGGCTGAATCTACGGGTAAAAATGAAAAAGGTTTTATACCTATTAGTCAGGAACCACTTGGTAAACCCGCAGCATATAGCGATGATCGTGTGTTTGTTTATATTCGTTTAACCACAGCACCCGACGCTATACAAGACATGGCAATTAATAAATTAGAGCAAGCCGGTTTTGTTGTCGTTCGACTTAATTTATTGGATAAAATGCATCTTGGTGCTGAATTATTTTTATGGGAAATTGCAACATCCATTGCAAGCAGTATTATCGGCATCAATCCTTTTAATCAACCCGATGTAGAAGAAAGTAAGTTATTGACGCGGCAATTAACCGATCAATATGAAAAAACAGGACAATTATCACAACCGATACCATTTTATTCTGAAAATGGTTTATCCCTTTTTACAGATGAAAAAAATGATGCTGAAATCACAAAAGTGCTAATTGGTGAGCCCAGTATAGTAGGATATTTGAAAGCGCATTTCGATCGCGTTAAAAAAGACGATTATGTCAATTTATCGGCGTTTATTGAGATGTCGCCAGTAAATAGGGTTTTGCTGCAAAAAAGTAGAACGCTTATTCGCGACCATAAAAAAGTGGCAACTTGTCTTGGTTTTGGACCTCGTTTTTTACACTCTACAGGGCAAGCCTATAAAGGTGGCTCTAATACAGGCGTGTTTTTACAAATTACGGCTGATTATAGTCACGATCAAGACATCTCAGTTCCAAATCATCATTATTCATTTGGTTTTGTGATTTCAGCACAGGCGCAAGGTGATTTTACGGTTCTTACAAAACGATCACGTCGTGTATTGAGAATTCACCTAGAAAAAGAAAGTGAACGGAGTCTGCAACAATTACACGATCTCATACAACAGGCATTGGAAAAATAAGTTCATGAAAACAGAAACACTATCTCCAGAATTGCTGCACAAAATAAATGCCTACTGGCGCGCTGCTAATTATTTATCGGTGGGTCAAATTTATCTCTATGATAATCCACTGTTGAAAGAGCCGCTCACCTTATCGCACGTGAAACCAATCGTGGTTGGACATTGGGGTACAACACCTGGTCAGAATTTTATTTATGTGCATTTAAATCGGGTTATCAATAAATATGATTTGAATATGTTTTATATCGCAGGTCCTGGCCATGGAGGGCCTGCCATTGTGGGTAATGTTTATCTTGAAGGCACTTGGACTGAGGTTTATCCAAACGTCACGCAGGATGAATCGGGCTTGAAAAAATTATTTAAGCAATTTTCATTTCCTGGCGGCATTTCAAGTCATGTTGCACCAACAACACCGGGTTCGATTCACGAAGGTGGTGAGCTTGGATATTCATTGAGTCATGCTTTCGGTGCGGTATTTGATAATCCGACTTTAATTGTTGCTTGTGTGATTGGAGATGGTGAAGCAGAGACTGGTCCGCTAGCCACTGCCTGGCAATCTAACAAATTTCTAGATCCCGTCACTGACGGCGCTGTGCTGCCGATACTGCATTTGAATGGATATAAGATTAGTAATCCCACTGTTTTGGCGCGCATTGAACATGAAGAGCTGGAACAATTTTTACGCGGCTGTGGTTGGATACCGTATTTTGTGGAAGGTGATGATCCAGAAATGATGCATCAACTGATGGCTGGCACGATGGAAAAAGTGATCGAAATGATTCAGAACACTCAACACAATGCGCGCAATAACAAAGATGCTGCACGTCCTCGCTGGCCCATGATCGTATTAAAATCACCTAAGGGTTGGACGGGTCCAAAAGTAGTAGGTGGTTTTCCAATCGAAGGTACTTTCAGAGCGCATCAAGTGCCACTTTTGGTAGATACAGACCACCCTGAAAATGTTGTGCAACTTGAAAAGTGGATGAAAAGTTATAAACCGCACGAATTATTTGATGAAAATGGTCGGCTGATGCCGGAATTATTAGCGCTCGCGCCTAAGGGCGATCGACGAATGGGTGCGAATCCACATGCCAATGGTGGATTATTGTTGCACGATTTGAGCATGCCAGATTTTCGTGTTCATGCCGTGACAGTACCGTCACCTGGCGCTGTTAAAGCACAAGATACCTTAGTATTGGGACAATTTTTACGGGATGTCACTGCATTGAATCAAGAACAACGTAATTTCCGAATTTTTGGCCCAGATGAGACACTATCGAATTTATTGGGCGCTGTTTTTGAAGTTACGAATCGTCAGTGGGATGCGTGTGAAGTGGTGGATGATGAATTTTTAGCGCCAACGGGACGTGTGTTGGATTCAATGCTCAGTGAACATCAGTGCGAGGGTTGGTTGGAAGGTTATTTGTTGACGGGTCGACACGGATTGTTTAACAGTTATGAAGCGTTTATTCGTATCGTTGATTCTATGTTTAGCCAGCATGCCAAATGGCTGAAAGTGTGTTTGGAATTACCTTGGCGTCGCAAAATTTCGTCGTTAAATTATTTGCTGGCGTCGCACGTTTGGCAGCAAGATCACAATGGCTTCACGCATCAAGACCCCGGTTTTCTCGATCATGTTGTGAATAAAAAAGCGGATATTGTACGTATTTATCTGCCACCTGATGCGAATTGTTTATTATCGGTTTTTGATCATTGCTTGCGTAGTCGGAATTATGTCAACGTGGTTGTGGCTGGAAAACACGCATTACCGCAATGGCTAAATATTGATGAGGCTGCTGTGCATTGTGCAGAAGGCATTGGTATTTGGAAATGGGCGAGCAATGATCAGGATGCTGATCCTGATGTGGTGATGGCTTGTTGTGGTGATACACCAACACTGGAAATTCTGGCTGCTGTTTCTATTTTACGTGCACACTTGCCGAGCTTAAAAATTCGGGTGATTAATGTGGTTGATCTGATGAAGTTACAACCACAGAGTGAGCATCCGCATGGATTAAGTGAAATAGACTATGATTCACTGTTTACAAAAGATAAACCAATTATTTTTGGGTTTCATGGATATCCATGGCTAATCCATCGGCTCACTTATCGCAGAACGAATCGCCATCTTCATGTGCGTGGTTACAAGGAAGAAGGCACCATCACAACACCATTTGATTTACGCGTGCAAAATGACTTGGATCGTTTTCATTTGGTGCAAGATGTGGTTGATCGCTTGCCGCAGTTGGGCACTAGCGGTGCTTATCTAAAACAGTTGATGCAGGATAAGCTCATTGAACATAAGCGTTACATTGATCAACATGGCCAAGATTTACCGGAGATTCTCAGCTGGAAATGGGGTGCTTAGTAGTGAATCCCAAGGATGATTTAAAATCTATTTCACTATCTGACGTTGAGAAAAAATTAGGATCATCGCTAGCTGGTTTGACACAAGCAGAAGCAGAAAAACGCTTAACACAATATGGACCTAATGAAATTAAAAAAAGAAAAACCAATATATTTTTGAAATTGCTTACGTATTTTTGGGGTCCGATTCCTTGGATGATTGAAATCGCTGTTATTTTGTCTGGCGTTGTTCAGCATTGGGCCGATTTTTTTATCATTCTTGTATTGCTTTTTTCTAATGCTATTGTTGGATTTTGGGAAGAATATGCGGCAGGTAATGCGATTGCTGCATTGAAAGCAAAGCTGGCGATTAAAGCGCAAGTGAAGCGTGATGGAAAATGGTTGACAAAGCCAGCACGTGAATTAGTGCCAGGTGATGTGATTAAGATGCGTTTGGGGGAGATTGTGCCGGCAGATGCGCGACTCTTCGAAGGTAATCCAATAGAGGTTGATCAATCCGCTTTGACGGGTGAATCTTTGCCTGCTGAATGCAAATCAGGTAATCCTGTTTTTTCTGGTTCCATTATTCGTCAAGGTGAAGCGAATGCGCTTGTTTATGCAACAGGTGAGGATACTTATTTTGGTAAGACGGCAGAACTGGTAGAAAAAGCGCATACCGTGAGTCATTTTCAACGTGCTGTTCTAAAGATTGGTAATTATTTAATTCTGCTTGCAATCGGGTTGGTTTCAATCATTATCACCTATGCTATTTTTTATGGCGATGCCATTCTCACCACACTGCAATTTGCTTTAGTGCTAACTGTTGCGGCAATTCCGGTGGCAATGCCAACGGTGTTATCAGTTACGATGGCAGTCGGTGCACGTTTGCTCGCTATGAAGCAAGCGATAGTCACTAAGCTTGTGGCTATCGAAGAATTGGCGGGCGTTGATATTTTATGCGCAGATAAAACCGGTACGTTAACGCAAAATAAATTAACTTTAGGTAATCCATTCAGTGTTAATAAAATCACGGCTGATCAAGTGATTTTAAATGCGGCACTTGCATCACGCACGGATAATGAAGACACGATAGACTTGGCAGTATTGGGTGGCTTGAAAAATAAAGATGCGTTACAACATTATCAAATATCGCATTTTTTGCCGTTTGATCCTGTGCATAAACGCACTGAGGCAACCGTTAAAGATAAAGAGGGAAAGGAATTCAAGGTTACTAAAGGTGCACCGCAAGTTATTTTGGCTTTATCAATTAATGCTGCAGAAATAAAAGACGTAGTCGATAAAGCCGTCAATGAATTCGCAGCGCGTGGGTTTCGGTCATTGGGTGTTGCGCGAACAGAGGGTGACGGAAAGTGGCAATTTCTCGGTATTTTACCTTTGTTTGATCCTCCGCGTGTTGATGCGGCACAAACCATTTCAATCGCAAAAAAAATGGGTGTTGCAATCAAAATGGTGACGGGTGATGCGATTGCTATTGCCAAAGAGACCGCAAAAAAATTTGGGATGGGTTTAAATATTTTAGATGCCAGTAGCTTACACAATGATGAAAAACGAAAATCAACTGCATTAATAGAAAGTATAGAAAAAGCAGATGGTTTTGCGCAAGTTTTTCCAGAAGATAAATTTAATATTGTGAAAGCATTACAGAAGCACGCTCATATTGTCGGCATGACAGGCGATGGCGTCAATGATGCACCCGCATTAAAACAAGCCGACTGTGGTATTGCTGTGTCCAGTGCAACTGATGCAGCGCGTGCAGCAGCTGATATTGTGCTTTTAACACCTGGACTGTCAGTCATTATTGATGCCATCAAAGAAAGTCGTCGGATTTTTCAACGGATGAACAGTTATGCAATCTATCGTATCGCTGAGACATTGCGCGTGCTATTTTTCATGACACTGGCCATTTTAGTTTTTAATTTTTATCCCTTAACAGCTGTTATGATTGTGATGTTGGCATTATTGAATGATGGCGCAATTTTATCTATTGCCTATGATAATGTGCATTATAAAAACCAACCTGAAGCATGGAATATGCGCGTTGTGCTGGGAATTGCTACTGTGCTTGGTGTTATTGGTGTTGTTTCCGCATTTTTATTATTTTATTTGAGCGAGCGTGTTTTTCATCTGGATCGTGCGCATATTCAAACGCTTATGTATTTAAAACTCTCTGTTGCAGGTCATATGACCATATTTTTAACGCGAACGCGTGGCCCATTTTGGTCGATCAAACCCGCACGAATTTTATGGATCGCAGTATTAGGTACACAAATTGTAGCAACATTAATTGCAGTCTACGGATTTTTAATGACACCCATTAGCTGGGGTTGGGCAGGTTTCGTTTGGGGATATGCTCTCGTATGGGTGTTGCTTAATGATCGTTTGAAATTACTTGCCTATCATTTTCTTGATCCCAAAAAATCAGGAGTAAATGTATGAGTGACGTTATATTGGTGATTAATTCAGGTTCATCCAGTATCAAATTTTCCATTTTCTCCAATGAAGAAAAATTAAATTTATTGTATAATGGCAAGATTGATAATATTTCTGATTTACCGTCTTTTACAGTATATAATTCAACGCATCAGCAAATCATAAAAAAAACTATTGCGCAAAAGGGTTATGAAGCTGGGTTGCAAACCTTTTTTCAGTGGGTTGAAAAATTAGCGGATGGCATTAAAATAAAAGCGGTAGGGCATCGTGTGGTTCATGGCGGGCAATATTTTTTTCATCCTACTATTGTGACTGATGAGGTTGTTGAAAAAATAAAAAGCTTGATTCCATTGGCACCTTTACATCAGCCGCATAATTTGAGAGCCATAAATATTATTAAAACAATCTACCCTGCTTTATTGCAAGTTGCTTGTTTTGATACGACGTTTCATCATTCACAAGAAAAATTAGCAAAAGCGTTTGCTATTCCAAAAAAATTAACCGATGAGGGTGTTATTCGTTATGGATTTCATGGAATTTCCTATGAATATATTGCATCAGTTATGACTAAAAAAATTGGGCAGTGTGCAAATAATCGCGTTATCGTAGCGCATTTGGGAAATGGAGCAAGCATGTGTGCAATACATCACGGTAAAAGTGTTGCAACAACGATGGGATTAACGGTATTGGATGGATTGATGATGGGAACGCGTTGTGGAAGCATTGATCCTGGTGTGCTTTTATATTTGATGAAAGAAAAAAAATATTCTGAAAAACAAATTGAACACTTACTTTATCATGAATCTGGTTTGCTGGGTGTGTCACAACTCAGTAGCGACGCTCAAAAATTATTATCAAGTACCAATGCAAATGCAATGTATGCCATCGAATTATTTTGTTATCACGCAGCACTGGCGTTTGGTTCTCTTGCTGTTGCGTTAGGCGGATGTGATGCATTGATATTTACAGCGGGCATTGGGGAAAATGCTGCATTCATTCGAAAAAAAATAGCTGATCGATTGGGTTGGATGGGAATGACATTAAATCATCAATCCAACCAAAATAACGAAACGATTATCAGTGATCATGATTCCAAAATAATAGTTGGTGTTATCCCAACTCATGAAGAATATATGATTGCAAAGCATACTTGGAGCGCCATCGAATATGGATAGTAAGACACTCATTAATCGCATTCAGGAATGGTTGCATTTAAAAAATAAAGCTATGGATGAAGGCTTAAATAAACCACCCATTCCCGCTGAATTATTTAACACGGATCAGATGGAGCGTTATGGTATTACCTTGGCTTTGTCGCATACATTGCGAAAGAAAACATCACCCACGATTTTATTGTCACGTTTATCTAAAAGCGAAAGCATATTAATCGAATCGTGTGACTGTTTAAATACAAAATGCGTAGACAGTTTTTCGCCAGCAAGAGAATGGTTGCTCGACAATTTTTATTTGATTCAAGAAGAAATTCAAGCGATTCGACGTAATCTTCCTAAAGGTTATGGGAATGGATTACCGCAATTGGCCGCAGGTTTGCGAGGTGTTCCGCGTGTTTATGATATTACATTGGGGATTGTTGAACATGGCGATGGTCGATGGGATTTAGATAATTTAAGTCGCTGCATTACTGCTTATCAAAGTGTTGCGCCGTTAACACTCGGTGAATTATGGGCAATTCCAATTACCTTGGGTGTGGCATTAATTGAAAATTTGGCGAAGGTCAGTCAACGTGTAGTTTCTGATGTAAAAGATCGCAATCTTGCAGCGCTTTGGGCGGATCGTATGATTGAAGTTGCGCTCACAGAGCCAAAAAAAATGGTGATGCTGATTGCAGATATGGCACGTTCTAATCCACCGATGAGCACTGCATTTGTGGCGGAATTTACACGACGTTTACAAGGCGCCGCTTTGGCCTTGCCATTGAATTGGATCGAACAACAACTGTCAGAAGAAGGGTTGTCGATTTCAGAATTAATTCAATTAGAAAATAAATATCAAGCAGCGAATCAACTCAGCATCAGCAACAGCATTACTGGCTTGCGACGTTTAGCGGAAGTCGACTGGTGTGTTTTCGTTGAAGCAATGAGTTTGGTTGAAAAAACACTACGAACCGATCCTGCCGCTGTTTATGACAAGATGGATTTTGGCACGCGTGATGCTTATCGGCATGTTGTGTAAAAGTTATCACGAAGTTGTGGTCGATCCGAAATATTCGTTGCAAGTATTGCCATTCAGTTAGCGAAAAAAAAATTCGACGGTGTATCTAAAAATGATCAAAAAAATCCTGATGTTATTCGACATTGCCATGTTGGGTATTATCTTATTGGTGGTGGTTTATTGTCACTCAAAAAAGCAATTCAGGTGCGCCATTTTTATTGGGAAAAATTTTGCAGTGAAATCAGTCGTGCTAAATTATTGAGTTATATGGGCTGTATTCTTCTTATTACTGCTGGATTAATCGTTGGGTTATTAATTAAAGAAAATCACACAGGTCATCTTAATCAAGTATGGCTTTGGTTGCTGGGTACGGTGGTTGCAATTTATGGCAGTCAAATAGCCACTGAGCTTGTTAACTTGCAAGCGACATTGATGGTAAAACCGCAGCGTTTGCCGAGAATGGATTTTACAAAAGGGATTCCATCTGATTGTCGCACATTGGTGGTAATTCCAACGATGCTAGGCAGTCTTGCTCAAGTTAAATCATTAGTTGAAGCATTAGAAGTGCGCTATCTCGGCAATCGCGATGATCATTTGCATTTTATGTTGCTCACCGATTTCAATGATGCAAAAACGGAAACGACTGCGGAAGATGAAGTACTCCTTGCGCAAGCTTCAAAACAAATTTCTGCACTCAATGCACGCTATCCTCGAGAAAATAGTGATATTTTTTTCCTCTGTCATCGTGCACGTGAATGGAATGCTTGTGAAAATATATGGATGGGATGGGAGCGAAAACGCGGTAAACTAACCGATTTAAATAATCTGCTGCGTGACAATAATCAATCTCATTTTTCATTAATTATCGGACGCTCTGATATTTTTTCTAGTATCAAATATGTCATTACATTAGATGCCGATACATTGTTGCCCAGAGAATCAGCGCAACAATTGGTTGCTGCAATGAATCATCCTGAAAATCGACCGCGTTTTGATGCGTCTGTGCAACGGGTTGTTGAAGGGTATGCCATTTTACAACCGCGTGTCGCTGAAGCGTTACCCATTTCTGGACCCACCCGTTATGCGCGTTTGTGTGGCGCTGAATTTGGTATTGATCCCTACACGCGTAGTGTATCCAATGTGTATCAAGATGTATTTCATGAAGGGTCGTTCGTCGGCAAAGGTATCTATGATGTGGATTTATTTCAGAAAGTATTGGGACATTCTCTTCCTGATAATCGTATCCTGAGCCATGATTTATTAGAAGGGTGTTATTTGCGATCTGGTTTTTTAGGCGATGTTCCTTTATATGAAAAATCACCCAGCAGTTATTTATCAGATGCAAAACGTCGTGCGCGTTGGATCCGCGGAGATTGGCAACTGTTGGGGTGGTTATTGCCTTGGGTTTCACTTGGAGATGGAAAACGTGTCATGAATCCACTGACCGTGTTATCTCGTTTAAAATTACTCGATAATTTACGGCGTAGTGTGGTGCCTATTGCATTGTTTATCTTACTTGAATTAAGTTGGACGGTATTACGTGAAACCTGTTTTTGGTTTTTTATCATTCTCGCCATGATATCGTTGCCAGTTGTTACAAAAACAGTGCTTGAACTTATTCGAAAACCGAATGATACGCTGCTCAGCCAGCATTTTTTTGCTATTTTTCAATCTGTGCGTCGAATTATCGGACAAATAATTTTATATTTAGCCTGTTTACCGCATGAAGTGTGGTATAGCCTTGATGCCATTTTGCGAACAGGTTGGCGCACAATGATTTCAAAGAAAAACTTATTGAAATGGACGCCTTCTGATCAAGTTGATTATCGTCTTCGCAATACACCTGAAGCATGGATTTATAGCATGTGGATGGGACCTGTTATTGCCTTATTAACAGCGGCTTTTTTGATAATCGCTGGTCGATTTGAGCCTTTATTTTATGCCACCCCGTTATTGTTACTGTGGTTTTTTTCTCCATTAATCGCGCGAAATTTAAGTCAACCTGTCTATCGACCACCCCATAAACTCAATACGGCACAAACACTTTTTTTAAATGACATTGCACGGAAAACATGGGGGTTTTTTGAAACGTTTGTGACAGCAGAAGATAATTGGTTGCCGCCAGACAATTATCAAGAAACACCGGTTGCTGTATTAGCACGACGAACATCGCCTACCAATATAGGTTTGTCACTGTTGGCTAATTTAACAGCTTACGATTTTGGTTATATTGACGTGCATCAATTATTGGAACGAACAACCAATACCTTCCACACCATGGATCGCCTCGAGCGATATTGCGGTCATTTTTATAATTGGTATAGCACCAAAACATTAGAACCCTTATTGCCGCGCTATGTATCGACTGTTGATAGCGGAAATTTAGCAGGTCATTTATTAATTTTACGACAAGGATTATTGGCCCTGTCCGATGATCCACTCTTGCGCCCTACGATTGAAGTATTAGCAGAGAAAGCGTTGTCCTTTTCTCAAATGGATATGCGTTTTCTTTATGACGAAGCCGATCATTTAATGACGATTGGATACAACGTTGATAAAAAAGAACGTGATCTTAGCAGTTATGATTTACTGTCTTCAGAAGCACGCTTGTGTTGTTTTGTTGCGATTGCGCAGGGTCAACTACGACAGGCAAGTTGGTTTGCATTGGGTCGATTATTAATTTCAAATGGCGGCGAGCCAACACTGGTTTCTTGGAGTGGCTCAATGTTTGAATATTTAATGCCTCTGTTGGTGATGCCAACTTATCCAGGCACACTGCTTGATCAAACCTATCACGGCGCAGTCAATCGACAAATTGTTTACGGTAGACAACGTGGTGTGCCGTGGGGTATTTCGGAATCAGGTTACAATGCGATTGATACACAATTTAATTATTTATACCGTGCATTTGGTGTGCCGGGATTGGGTTTGAAGCGCGGGCTAGAAGAAGATTTGGTTATCGCACCTTACGCAACCGTGATGGCGTTAATGGTGAAGCCCATTGCTGCTTGCGCAAATTTGCAACGCTTAGAAAAAGAAGAACAAGCCGTTGGACAATATGGTTTTTATGAAGCCATTGATTTTACACCAAGCCGTTTGCCACCTGAGAGTAAAAAAATATTGATACGTTCATTTATGGCGCATCATCAAGGCATGAGTTTTTTAGCATTGTCCTATTTATTAAATAATCGACCCATGCAAAAACGTTTTATTGCTGATCCTTTATTTCAAGCAACACTGTTGTTATTGCAGGAACGTATTCCAAGACCCACTGCATCCTATTTAAAAATACCCAAATCACTTATTACTGTTCCTGTTGTTAATCGTCCTGAAACATTAATGCGGGCATTTAATACACCCAACACGCGTATGCCGCAAATCCAACTGCTATCAAATGGTTGTTATCATGTGATGCTAACGCAAGCGGGTGGTGGTTACAGTCACTGGAAAAACATAGCGATTACTCGGTGGCGTGAAGACAGTACTTGTGATAACTGGGGATTATTTTCCTATGTGCGTGATGTGGCAACAGGTACGTTTTGGTCGACACAGTATCAACCAACAGCCAATGTTATCGAGAATTTTAAAGCGGTATTTTCAGAAGCTCATGCTGAATTTATTCGCACGGACCACTTATTAGATTTACATACTGAAATTGTGGTATCACCTGAAGATGATATTGAGGTGCGTCGCTTACGTATTCACAATCGCGCTAAAATACGTCGTACCATCGAATTTACCAGTTACGGTGAAATTGTGTTGGCGACACAAACATCCGATCTTGCACAGCCAGCTTTCAGTAATTTATTTGTTGAAACAGAATTGTTACCTGAAAAACAGGCTATTTTGGCAACCCGTCGATCGCAAGATGAACATCAAAATACACCATGGTTGTGTCATCTATTAAATATTTATCATGATGAACAACCTGTGCAGTTTTCTTTTGAAACAGATCGCGTACGCTTTGTTGGCAGATCTCGTACCTTGGCTAATCCAATCGCCTTGATCTCAAAAGGAGATCTTTCTAATACCAGCGGCGCGGTACTTGATCCTATTATTTCCATTCGTTGCCGACTTACTCTTGAACCCGACGCGTTGGCAACACTCGATCTTTTAACGGGGGTTGCCGATACACGTGAAAATTGTATTGCGTTAATTGAAAAATATCATGACCGCCATTTGGCCAACCGTATTTTCGGATTAGCGTGGACGCATGGACAAGTTTTATTGCATCAACTCAATATTAGTGAAGCAGATGCCCAACTTTATGGGAAATTAGCCAGCGCTATTATTTATAGCAGTAGCGCGCGTCGTGCAAATTCCAATGCATTAGCAGGTAATCGCCGTGGGCAATCTGGTTTGTGGGGCTATTCTATTTCTGGCGATTTGCCTATTTTATTATTGCGTATTGAAGATGTTGCTAATATTAAACTTGTCGTGCAATTAATCCAAGCACAAGCCTATTGGCGGCACAAAGGTTTATTTGTTGATTTGGTTATTTTAAATGATGAGCATTTTAGTTATCGGCAAAATTTAACTGATCAAATTATGAATTTAATAGCAGGAAACAGCAAAGAAAATGAAGGCGCAATTGTGGTTCGTTTATCAGAGCAAGTGCCACAAGAAGATCGTACACTGTTGGAATCGGTTGCCAGAGTTATTATTTCAGATAAACGCGGGACTTTGAAAGAACAGCTGGGACGTCGACATGTTCCACCACCGTTGATGCCAACATTGTCAGTCAGTAAATCATCACGTGCTGTGGTGAATAATAAACTGCCTGAATTACCAGGCGATTTGCAATTCTTTAATGGTTTGGGTGGATTTAATAAATCAGGTGATGAATATATTATTCGATTAATGGAAGGTGCTGCCACGCCTGCGCCATGGGCGAATATATTAGCCAATCCAAATTTTGGCACCTTGGTTTCTGAAAGCGGGCAAGGTTATTCTTGGGTTGAAAACGCGCATGAATTTCGTTTGACTCCTTGGGAAAATGATCCGATACAAGATTCGAGCGGTGAAGCATTTTATTTGCGGGATGAAGAAAGTGGAACAGTGTGGTCGCCGAGTCCATTACCGTGTCGCGGTCGTGGTGATTATCAAACACGACATGGCTTTGGTTACAGTGTTTTTGAACATATTGAAAACGGTATTTATTCCGAATTATGGATTTATGTTGCGTTAAACGCACCTGTTAAGTTTGCGGTATTAAAAATTCGAAATGATTCCAATCGCCGGCGTCAATTATCTGCGACAGGTTATGTTACGTGGGTGTTGGGTGATTTACGTTCTAAAAATGCCATGCATGTTGTTACTCAATTATCACAGAGCGGTGGCTTATTGGCGCAAAATTATTACAACAGTGCTTTTGGTGAACGCACTGGATTTTTCGAAGCAGCGACAAATCATTTAGGATTAATCGAACGCTCTATCACAGGAGATCGCACTGAATTTCTTGGCAGAAATGGCGCATTGAGTTTACCTGCAGCATTAAAACGCAAACGTTTATCAGGACGCGTTGGGGCAGAATTAGATCCCTGTGCTGCAATTCAAGTTATATTTGAGTTGAGCGAAGGTCAAACGCGCGAAATTGTATTTACCCTAGGTGTAGGTAAAGATAAAAATGATGCTGAAAATATAATACAAAGCTATCGCGATAAAACAGCAGCACAAGCGCAATTAGCATTAATACAACAACAATGGAAAAAAATATTAAGCACGGTTGTCATCACAACACCCGATGCATCAGTGAATTTATTGGCAAACGGATGGTTATTGTATCAAACTTTATCGAGTCGATTATGGGGACGTACTGGTTACTATCAATCTGGTGGTGCCTTTGGTTTTCGTGATCAATTACAAGATGTCATGGCGCTATCACACGTAGCCCCCGATCTATTTCGAGCGCAACTATTATTATGTGCTGCACATCAATTTGAAGAAGGTGATGTGCAACATTGGTGGCATCCGCCTTCCAGTCACGGTGTGCGAACACGTTGCTCTGATGATTATTTGTGGTTGCCATTTGCGCTTTGTCATTACATTGAAACGACGGGAGATAAGGCAATACTCGATGAGAAAATTGCTTTATTAAGTGGGCGACCATTGAAACCGGATGAAGAATCTTATTATGAATTACCCTCTGTCAGCAGTGAATCCATTAGTCTTTACCAGCATGCAGTCCGTGCGATTAATAACGGTTTAAAATTAGGTACGCATGGGTTGCCACTAATGGGTTCTGGTGATTGGAATGACGGAATGAATTTAGTTGGCAGCAAAGGATTTGGTGAAAGCGTTTGGCTTGCCTTTTTCTTATATAGTGTGTTGAAACGTTTCGCTGTGATTGCAGCACACTATGGTGATAATGCGTTTTCAACGCTTTGTGAAACGGAAAGCAAAAAGCTACAGCAAAATTGTGAAGCGCACGCGTGGGATGGTGAATGGTATCTCAGGGCTTATTTTGATGATGGCACGCCATTGGGGTCAAAAAATAACAAAGAATGTCGCATTGATTCCATCGCGCAAAGCTGGTCGGTATTATCGGGTGCTGCAGGATCTGCGCGTGCAATGGATGCGATGAACTCACTTCGTCGTTATCTCGTCAGTGAATCAGACCAATTAATTAAATTGTTAGCCCCACCTTTTAATCAATCAACACCTAATCCGGGTTATATTCAAGGATATCTTCCTGGTATACGCGAAAACGGTGGACAATACACGCATGCCGCTGTTTGGGTAGCCATGGCATTTGCACAATTAGGTGAGAAACAAACAGCATGGGAATTATTTCATATGCTCAATCCGATTCATCACAGCGTTACTGCCGAAGCAATGGAACGCTATAAGATAGAGCCTTATGTTACTGCAGGTGATATTTACAGTGTAGTGCCGCATGTTGGACGTGGCGGTTGGAGTTGGTATACGGGATCGGCAGGGTGGTTGTATCGTTTAATAACTGAAACATTTTTGGGAATAACATTAAAAAATGGTAATCAACTGCATTTAAAACCAATGTTGCCTGATGAGTGGAATGGTTTTGCTATTGACTACCGTTTTGGCAAAACAGTTTACAAAATTACGGTCAATCGTGTTGAAAATAAAGACCGTATTTTACTGGATGAAGTGCTGCTATCAGAAAGCATTGTTCCATTGCTGGATGATGGGCAGATCCATCAGGTTACCTTATCGGTTGGGATATAGAGATCAGCAGCATGAATCAAGCAAATGATTTAAGTCTTTTGCCAGCGGATATTGAACTGTAAAATTATGGAGTACGCACAACTCAAGCGTGACCGACAGATTAAATGAGTTTAAGGGGGTCATGCAAAATCAATAATATTGTGGAGGGTGTATGAGAAAATTTGCATTATCTGAATTTCTTGATTCAATGAGCGAACCTTATTACTTTATGACAGCACAAAGTATACGGACATTGTACAAGAGGCATGCTGGGTTTTTTAATAATTCAAAAGCAATGTGGAGTGATGATATAATAATAGTTCTAAAAACCCTTGTGAAATGGGCAAATAATAACTCAGCAGTATCAAGATTAACGCTAGAAGGTCTGCTTACTCAGATTGATATTCATTTTCATCATGTAAGGCATAGAATTGTGGTGAAAGCAGTAGTAGCGCGGACTCAATCAGTTCAGAACGCCAGATTTTTAGCTGGCACTAACAAAAAAGACGTTTATCAAGTTTATTTAAAAATGCTTTCTGGTAAAGAACTCTCGATATCGATCGAGAGAACAGATACCCTTCTTGATTTGAAAAAAGCAATATTAGCTAGCGAGAAATTGCCTATTGAAAATCAAAGCATTCTTTATAATGGAAAGGAGTTGACCGATGATAATGCGAGTGTGTTTTGTGAACCTTTGGGCCAAGTTTTGGCGCTAAAGTGTGCTTGAGTATTGAGACAAAAAAGCGGTTGATAGGGCTCGAAAAATGGCAACTTTACGTAATCATTTGAAGCTGGTTACCGTAGCATCAAAAATAAAGAAATGCATATGCTGCAGAATAAAAATGAATCTTGTTAGTTTTGTTATTCATAGGGTGCTATTTTGTATCCTTTGATTACCATGCTAAACTGTAAAATTAAAATCGATTGTTAGGCTGGTTTTAGGGTTTCTCAACATATAAATTAAAAGGAGTTAATTATGTTAGGTTGGGTTGTTACATTTTTGATTATTGCGCTTATTGCTGGATTTTTTGGATTTGGTGGTGTTGCAGTGCAAGCTGCAGGTATCGCAAAAATTATTTTTGTTATTTTTCTAGTGTTATTTTTAGTTTCTCTGATTATGAAAATGATAAGAAAAAAATAATAAAGTGATTCAGTCATCTTATCATAAAAACACTCAAGGATGATTTATGAAATTTAATTTTATCAATAATATCGGTTTTTTTCTTCTTGCTATTTTTTTAATTTTATATGGTTTAAGGTTAATCATTCCTGTTATTGCCATTCCAATGATTGTATTTGGTATTCTTGCAATTGTATCAGGCATTCTTATTCTTATCGGAAAATAAATGTTTTTAAAGCAAGTTGTTTAACATGAGATGGATAATCGGCGTATTCAACAAGCGCTATTATCGGAATCGGCTGTGTAATAGCAGAAAGTGGTTTGTTTTCTGAGACAGCAGAATAAGTGTCAAAGTTGATAATTTTTATAGTATGATTTTAATGTCGCGATATCAATTTGAATATTGTCTGTTAAATAATAAGTACCCAATACACCACTTGCTCTGTTTTTATAATCAATGAAAGCACATACAATAGGCACATTAGCTGATTTTGCAATATAATAAAAACCTGTCTTCCATTCGGCATTTAATTTACGCGTTCCTTTAGGCGCCAATGCAAGCGCACACTCATCGCTATTTTTAATGTAACTGGCGCATTGCAGAACTGTACTGCCATTTTGTAATTCTCCTGATGATAATCCGCCCATCCATCGAAAGAAAAACGAAAAAGGTGAATCAAAAAGTGATTTTTTTCCAATCCAGAAAATGGGTTGTTTGTAAAAAAATACCGTTAATACCATACAAACAAAATCCCAGTTTGACGTGTGCGTCCCGAGTAATACAACATATTTTTTAAGCTTGGGCTTTTCGCCAATAATTTTCCATCGTGAAATAAAAAAAATAAATTTGGCAAAGTAATAAAAAAATGATACGAAAAATGGTGAATTAAATACTGTTTTTTGATTAAAATCATTTATCATGAATCTTTGTCCCACTTTATATTTTTTTAACAGTACAAAAAACATACACAACAAAATCAGAACGCATGATATTAATGATATGTTTTTTCATATTATGACTCAGTGAATTGCAAGATTTCGAGGTCATATTATCCATGTTATTCAAGCGAAAGGAATTTGTTTAAGAATTTGTCGAAGATTACCATAGTTTGGTTCATAGATTCGCCAACAATCTAACATATCATTAATACTGAGATAATACTTGTGTTTTTAAATTGAGAAGTCAGCGTCTGTGAATTGGTAGCGTGGATGAGTTCTTTTGCATTTGTGTTCGCAATTATCTGATATAATGCCTTTTTAACAAAACTATTATTATATTATACTTGGCAAAAATGAAGATGCGTAATCATTTTAATCATTATTGTGGAAATTAATTTTATGAAAGTCGCACTGTTTAGTGTTAATAATTTTGAAAAACCATTTTTATTACGCGCCAATGAAAAAGATCACCATGAACTTAATTTTTTTGAGGGAAGATTAACAACAGAAACGGCAAAATTAGCGGCCGAATTTCCAGCCGTAAGTTGTTTTATCACTGATGATTTAAATAAAGCTGTATTGACGATTCTTGCGCAAGGTAATACACGAACTATCGCGCTTCGTTCAGCGGGATTTAACCATGTCGATATTGAGACTGCAAAAAAATTGGGGCTAGTCGTAACACGTGTGCCCGCTTATTCTCCTTATGCGGTTGCAGAATTTGCAACAGGATTGATATTGGCATTAAATCGAAAAATACATCGTGCTTATGCACGCGTGCGTGAACAAAACTTTTCGCTGGATGGGTTAATCGGTTTTGATTTGCATAATCGCACAATCGGTATTGTTGGGACAGGAAAAATTGGCACTCTATTTGCGAAAATCATGCATGGATTTGGTTGCAAATTACTCGCAGTTGACTTGATTCAGAATGATACCTGCAAAAATCTGGGTGTTACTTACGTAAATTATGAAGAACTATATCAACAATCCGATATTATTAGCTTACATTGCCCTTTGACAGCTGATACACACCATTTAATTAATGAATCAGTATTAATGAAAATGAAAACGGGTGTTATGTTAATTAATACAGGAAGAGGCGCTTTAATCGATACCAAAGCTATTGTTCAAGGTTTGAAAAATGGAAAAGTAGGTTATTTAGGAATTGATGTTTACGAAGAAGAAGAAAATTTACTTTTCCATAATTTATCAGAAACGATTATTCAAGATGATGTGTTTGCAAGACTGCTCACATTTCCTAATGTTATCGTGACAGGTCATCAAGCGTTTTTTACAGAAGAAGCGTTAATTAATATTGCTACAACAACATTGAATAACATTACCGCGTTCGAACGAGGAAGTGCTGATATTTTCAAAGTGTAGAATAAATCACTACTATAAATTATCTCGAAAGGAATAACGAATAATGAAAATAAAATTTCTCGGTGCAACCAAAACAGTCACCGGTTCCAAATATTTGTTAGAGATAAAAAATAAAAAAATTCTGATTGATTGCGGTCTTTTTCAAGGTTACAAAGCACTACGATTACGAAATTGGGAAAAATTCCCACTTGATCCGGCAACGATTGACGCTGTTGTGATTACTCACGCACACATTGATCATACCGGATATTTACCTCTGCTCGTTAAAAATGGTTTTCAAGGACCTATTTATTCAACAGCAGCGACTTATGATTTATGCAAAATTTTATTGCCCGATAGTGGATATCTTCATGAAGAAGAGGCAAAACGCGCTAATAAATATGGTTACAGCAAACATCATCCGGCTTTGCCTTTATATACAAAAGAAGATGCAGAAATTGCATTAAAACAATTTAATACGATAGCTTTTGATAAGCCATTTTCAATTACTGATCAAGGTACGGTTTCCTTTCATCGGGCAGGACATATTTTGGGTGCCGCCTTTGTGCAATTTGATATTGAAGGGATCCGTGTTTTATTTACAGGTGATATGGGACGTTTGCAAGATTCCATTATGAAACCACCAGCAATTATTCATTCAACTGATTATTTAATTATTGAATCTACTTATGGTAATCGCTTACACGAAAAAGAAGATATCCAAGCACGCATAGCAAAAATTGTGAATGAGACAGCAAAGCGTGGCGGTACGGTATTGATCCCTTCGTTTGCCGTCGGACGTGCGCAAAGCATATTGTATTATTTATTTAAACTCAAGGAAGCGGGACGTATCCCGAATATACCTATTTATCTTGATAGTCCGATGGCGATTAACGCAACAGAATTACTTTGTAAATATAATAGTGAACATCAACTCTCTAAATCAGAATGTCATTTGATTTGCAATGTTGCTACCTATGTACATACACCTGACGAATCAAAAGCAATTGCGCAGCAGCCCATGCCAAAAATTATTATTTCAGCAAGTGGTATGATGACGGGTGGACGCATTTTGCATCATCTCAAAGTATTTGCACCTGATTCTAGGAACACCATTTTAATGACAGGATATCAAGCAGGGGGTACGCGTGGCGCACGAATGTTAGCAGGCGAGAAAGAAACTAAAATTCATGGACAAATGATTCCTGTTAAAGCGCAATTGGAATATCTCACTAATACATCAGCGCATGCGGATTATGAAGAAATGATTACTTGGTTAAAACAATTTCAACATCCGCCAAAAAAAGTATTTATTACGCATGGCGAACAAGCAGGTTCATTGGGGTTAAAAGATCAGATTGAAGCACAGTTGGGATGGCTATGTAACATACCAGATTATTTGGATGAGGCAGTATTATCTTGAATAATGAAATAGGTTTTGTCAAAACTGAGTTTGTATTATACCTAAATAGCAGTGTTTAATTGTATTAGAGCTGAGTTTTGACAAAAGGGATATTAGAAATAGGGATGATATAAATGGCAAAAAACTGTCATTTTCTAAAAAAGAAAAAAATAATTTTAGTGGTTAGCTTATGGTTCTTTTTGGGTATTGCTACTTATGCCAATGACGCTCAACGTGTTAATTTTTCAGAAGCGGTTCAACTGGCGCTGTCATCAAATCCAAAGATTGTTGCAAGTAAAGCTGACATTGCTGCAGCGTCCGCAGAGGTCACTGAAACCCGTGGTAATGGACTGCCGAATTTAAATATTGAGATGAATGCAGCGCGCAGTGACAATCCGCTCAATGTGTTTTCTTATAAATTATCTCAAGGACAAGCATCATTTGCTGATTTTGGTTTCGCTCAATATACAGGGCCTGGTTCTATTAACACAAAACCGACAGCGCTTGATTCTCCTGGATATTATAATAATGTTGATACGGGTATCGTTGTTAATATTCCTTTGTTTTCTGGCGGCGAAACAATTGAAAAAGTTAAAAAGACAAAGTATTTATTGAAAGCAGCAAGGGAAGGCAATCAAGCGGCAAAATCCGCGCTTATTTATGCTGTTTTACAATCCTATGAAGGTGTTCACGCAACAACGCAGATTATTAGAGCGGCCAAGCAATCCTGTATGGCTGCAAAAGCTTATTTAAAATTAACCAATGACTTGTATGCACAATCTGCTGTGATTAAAGGTGATGTATTATTTGCAAAATCCAATTTGCGTATTGCAAAAACAGCCTTAAAAACAGCCATTGAACAAAGAAAAAATGCATTGGATGCATTTCGAATTATCATAGGAAAACCAGAGAGTCATTTGTTGCCAGGAAAAACGGCACGATTATTATCAACCAATGAGAAGACAAATAATCTTTTGAAGCAAGCGTTCCTATCAAATCCAGCGTTATTATCACTTGAGTTCAAGGTAAGTGCTGATAAAGCTGATATTGGCGCTGCAAAAGCCAATAACCTGCCGAAAATTAATCTTCAATTGCGACACGATTGGAATGCAGACTCATTCTCAATATCAAACCCGTCAAACACAGCAATGCTTGCTTTAAATTGGAAATTATTTAGCTCTGGTGCGCAATCGGGTGCAGACAAAAAAGCGGTTGCACAATATGATCAATCTTCAGCAGCGCTTTCTGATGCGTTTAATAATATTCGTTTATCAGTGATACAAGCTGTTCGAGCAGTGAAAGTGACTCAGATGCAATTAGAGAGCAGTAAGCGTACCGTAATAGCATCTCGTGAAATTGTAAAAAGTTATCAGCGAAGATATGGGCAAGGGTTTTTTACATTAGGTCAATTGCTTGATGCACAGTCTCGGTTAGATAATGCGCGTGTTCAAACAATCATGAATCGGTATCATTTGATGCTTGATCAAGCGCGGTTATTGATCTTGATTCATGCAGCAAATCATTGGAATGGTTAATGAAAAATACACTTGATGAAACATTAAAATTAAATATGGCGGGTCAATTAGCACGTATTTTTTTACGTTCAAAATTGACATTGCTCATTATTATTATTGCCATTGTATTTGGAATTGCAGCCATATTGTTTACGCCGCGCACCTATAATCCTGAGATTGTTGTTCCTGTTGTTAACATTACTATCAGTCGACCTGGTAGTAATGCAGAAGAAATGCTGCATCAGGTGGTAAGACCATTGGAAGGATTAATGAGTACAATCCCCGGTGTTGATCATACTTACGGCATGGCTGTTGATGATCGTGCATTAGTCACTGTGCGTTTTAAGGTGAACCAGAACGAAGAAAATAGTTTGGTTAAAGTCTATAACCAGATAAACAGTAACATGAATCATATTCCGCCGGGTACATTGCCGCCCTTCATACAATCCGTGAGTCTTTATGATGTCCCCATTTTGACAGTTACGGTAAGCTCATCAAAGGATACGTCATTACAATTGCAAAAAACGGCAACGCAGTTACTTGAGCAGTTACGTTCGGTTCCAGGCGTTGGCAAAAGTTGGGTTGTCGGTTCATCACCCGCTGCCGTTCGTGTATGGCTGGATCCTAAAAAAATGACCGCAAAATTTATTTCATTGGAGAATATTACCCATGCATTTTCCATCGATAATGTAGGTCAAAACACGGGGAAACTAAAATCAGAAAAACGCGATATTCCCTTGCGTGTGCACGCGCAATTAATCAATGCTGCTGATGTGGGTAATATTATCGTTGGTATTTATAATGGCAAGCCTGTTTTATTGAAAGATATTGCATATATTGAAACAGGGCCTGCTAATGAGCATATTCAATCATATTTTTCTTTTGGGAAGGCAGCAAAAACAAATCACACAGTCGGTGCGCTTGTGCCTGCCGTTACAATTGCATTAGCCAGACAAAAGGGAACGAATGGCGTTGAAGTGGCAGATGATGTATTGAAAAAATTGGCAATGATTGAAAAAACTGAACTTTCAAAAAATATCACTGTGACAGTCACTCGAAATTATGGTGAAGATGCCAATGATGCAGTAAACACGCTGATTCAACATTTGGGAATCGCCATTCTTTCTGTCGTGATTATTCTGTTATTATTTTTGGGATGGCGTGAAGCATCTATCGTTATGTTATCGATCCCGCTTATTTTATTCTTAGTATTGGGTGTTGGTTGGATTGCAGGACAAACCATTAATCGAATTACCTTGTTTGCATTGATACTGTCACTCGGTTTATTGGTAGACGATAGTATTGTCGTCATTGAAAATATCCATCGTCACATGCACTATCAATCATGGCGTGATTTTGGGCACATGATTTTAAGCGCAGCCAATGAAATTGGAAAACCTACCATTATTGCAACTTTTACGGTTATTCTTGCCTTAATTCCAATGGCATTTGTCAGTGGAATGATGGGGCCATTTATGGGACCGATTCCGTTTAATGCGCCGCTTGCCATGTTAATTTCTTTAATTATTGCTTACACTGTTGTGCCTTATTTGTCATATCTTTGGTTAAAAGCAAAAGCAGTAAAAATAGCTGAAAGTAATTTGATTGCTTCACCAATAGTAAAGCCAGTGACGCATATCAGCATATTGCATCGTGCCTATATTTACTTATTTAAACCACTTATTCATTCAGCGCGTAAACGACGGTTATTTTATGCGATAATTTTTTTATTGGTGATGGTTGTGATGTTACAACCTTTATGGCAATTCATTAGACCAAGTGGTACGAATGGGCCTCTAAGTGCATTAGGCGTTGGTCTTAAAATGTTACCTGATGATAATGTGAATACCTTGTTATTAGAAATTAATACCATAACGGGTAGTACAGAGCAAGAAACGAATCAAGTCACAAAAGCCATCGCGGCTGTATTGAATCAAAATGCATATGTAACCAATTATCAGTTATTTTTAGGTGAATCAGCCCCTGTTGATTTTGCTGCGATGGTGAGAGGTGATGCACTGCAGCATGGCGGTGATTATGCACAAATACGTATTAATTTGATTAACAAACATCAGCGTAGTATGGGTTCGCATGAAATTGCGCAACAACTTTATGCATCCCTTGCAAAAGTGCAAGCCGCATTTCCAACGTCGCGGATTAAATTATTTGAAACGCCGCCGGGCCCTCCTGTCAGGTCTCAAATGGAAGCGGGGATTTATGGCCCAAATTATTCTCTGCTGCAATCGCTGGCTAACGATATTACAAAAAATATTTATCCGAAAATAGATGGCATGATTAATATTGATAATTCTGTTACGCAAAGCTTGCCCAGTTATAAAATTGTTATTAATAAGCAAAAAGCAGTGTTTTCCGGATTATCGCCAGAAACATTAACCCGTGAAATTAACACCTATTTTTCTGGATTGTCATTGGGTATCATTCATTCATCGGAGAGTCGTGATCCTGAAAATATTATTTTGCGTTTACCTGATGCAACACGAAATAATATTTCTACACTTGAAAAATTATATTTTTTAAATCGTCAAAATGAATTCGTGCCGCTTGATAAGGTAGCACATTTTAATTTTGTGAATCAGAACAAACCTATTTATACGCGGGATCAACATAAGGTGGTTTATGTCTACGGAGAAATGTTGCATTCCAGTCCTGTTTACTCCGTGGCGACAATCACAAAGCAACTGCATCAATTGATACTACCTAATGGATCTCATTTAGGTGTTAATAACTTGGGTTTTAGCGAAGCGCAACCTAATGACATCACGCACTATCAATTTTCATGGTTAGGTGAAATGCGATTAACTCTGGATGTGTTTCGAGATCTAGGAACCGCATTTATTGTTGCGCTGATATTAATTTATTTATTACTGACGGGTGCTTATCAATCATTTGTTATTCCATTAATTATTATGGGTGCAATACCATTAACAATGGTGGGTGTTTTTCCAGGCCACTGGATAATGCATCAACCATTTACTGCTACATCCATGATTGGTGTGATTGCGCTTGCAGGCATTGTTGTCCGAAATTCGCTTTTATTAATTGATTTTATTTTAGAAAAACAACGACAGGGAATGCCTATGGAGTCTGCTGTTATGGATGCAGCAGTTGTTCGTTTAACGCCTATTTTATTGACAGCGCTCGCTATTATTTTTGGGTCATCTGTGATGATTGGTGATCCTGTGTTTGGTGGATTGGCCATTTCATTAATTTTTGGATCAATCGCCTCAACTACACTTACGCTTTTTGTAATACCGCTGATTTATTTGAGTTGGATGAAATGGATTAAAAAATAAAAGGAGTTTGTTATGAATGCAGATAGAATTGTACACATTTTCGCAGGCGCTGTTATTTTAATTACATTAGCATTGGGTGTTCCAAAAAGCCCATTTTACTATAGCACTTATATACTTTGGATAACGGTTTTTGTAGGTGTTAATTTATTTCAAAGTGGGATTACTCGATTTTGTCTGCTTGAAATTATTTTGAAAAAAATAGGCGTTTGTAACAGTTAAATGCTTGAGAAATCAAAATACGAAGTCAATGCAATAAACAAGGATGGAGTGGTTCATATACATAACCCTAAAATACCCCTCTCCTAAAGGAGAGAGGCTGAGTCATTTTTATCACTTGCATCACAGAGACGGACTTGCTTACGAAGCTTTTATCGTTGCGCTGCAGGGATTAGTGGCATAGCATAAAAATGAAGCGCCGCCACTAAATTTCCATGATTTCCCTAAGATAAGGCCATTTGGTAATGATGCTGGGGAGCTGGTTAACTCAAGCTTTACAGGAAATCCATCATTGCCTGTTCCTGTATAAAGGTAGTTTACTGTAACCGCATTGTTGCGATGATGTGCGAATGGAGAAAAGCCAAATACCTTGTTTCTTTTTAATGTGAAGTTGCCCATTTCTGCTCCTTTTGAATTGAGCATATTAATAGAAAGCTTGCTTTTTCCAGGGAATGCGTTTTTGATTTGACACGCGCCATTCACGCAGTAAACATTTAATTGTTTGGGTGGGGTAATAGTGCTTGCTAGTGCTAATGTAGGCAAGCCAGCTAGTAATATTGTAGAGAGAATGCTTTTTTTAGAGAAACATACCATAACTTTGCTCCGTTTATGAGTGGTTTATCTAATAATCATAGCAGTATTTTCTTAATAAAATATGATATTCTCAAAAAAATTGTGCGATCAAAGCGTACGGTTTGATCGCTTTCTTTAAATATCAGGTAATGAACGCTGCTTTAAGGTGTTTCAACTTAATATCATTTTTAGATAATTTTATAGCTTACGAGGTTGTTATGCATTTTGCTCACGTCATGATTCGAGTTAATGATCTTCAAGAGTCAATCGATTTTTATACCAATACATTCGGCATGAAGTTACAAAAGAAAACAGAAAACGCAGAATATAAATATACGCTCGCGTTTTTGGGATATAGCGATGATCCTACATCAGAAACATTAATTGAGCTGACTCACAATTGGGGCAGAGCCGAGTATCAGCATGGCGATGCCTTTGGTCACTTGTGTTTTAAAGTGGATGATGTGTATCAAGCGTGCGAGCGCATTGAAGCGATGGGTGGTACGGTGACTAGAAAACCAGGTCCTGTGAAAGGAGGAGCAACCGTAATCGCATTTATAAAAGACCCAAATGGATATCAAATTGAGTTAATTTGATGATGCATTTGCAGAAAAATAAAAGCCGCGTGCTTGATAATGATTCATGCGGTCTTTCCTCCTTGTAATGCTTAAGCCAAGTGTTTGTTGTGTTTTGTACTTTCTGAATGTTTTGAAATAAATACATATCTAAAACAGATGCTATTTATTTGCGAAGACGGGAAATCGAAATGCTTTTTGCTGCTTAAAAAAACGCGCTTTTTTCTTCGAAGATACACATTTAATAAAATTAGATCGCATGAAAAAATGGTGGGCGTATTGGCTATTGTGTTTTTATGGGTGCATTGTGTTGGTGAGTGGCGTACTGAAAAAATCCCATTCGTCTTTTCAGGCATTATGACAGGACTCGCCTAAAAATAGTTTGTTTCGTCATGGATTGAATTTTATTCGCGAAATAATCATTAATCCACTTAAAAAAGCATCAGATCTTAAGGAATGCCTCAAGGTTTTTCAGCCATTTACAGCGCTAAAAATCGCTACTGAAGCCGTTTTATGAGATTTTGTCCTGAGAAAAGTGGTACCACAAAAATTGTAGCAAATTTAATATTAGCTTAATTTATTATTTATATACTCAACTTAGCATGCTAACTATATAGATATATTGGTAAAATATATTATGAAAAGTTTATTACATTTTTGTTGGGTTGGGAAAATTCCTAGCCAAAAATCGCTAAAAAACTTATTTCGTTGGCAAAAATATTTATTAGCCCAAGGAACTGAATTTCAAGTAAGGCTCTCTGTCGATAGAAAATTATTTGAGCAATTTTCTCAGCCATCTTTTTGTGATGCAGAAAAAGCTGATAATTGCTTGGTATTGCATGATCGACATGATGCTTCAATTAGTATTCAAATTCAAAATATTGATCTGTTAATCGGCGAGGTTCAGCACTTAATTTCTACGCAGATAATATTTTATAATTTCATGACAGAACAAGAATTGTATGTTTTTTCTTCTGATTTTTTAAAGTTAATTATCTTAAATGCCCAGCCAGGTTTTTATCTTGATTTTGATATAACGCCAAATGATCAGGCTAAATTCCCAAAATCTTTGGATGCTATTAAAATTGATGCCCAGCATCAGTTTTATTGCTATTGGAATGGGGGAATAATAGAAAACCAAGTAATTCTATCGTTCAACACGGGTTTATTTATAGAGCTGCTGCAAGAATTTTTTAAAAAGGGGTCTCGCTATGACATCGGCATGTTAAAAAGAATGGAAGAAACAGTATCAACTTATAAAGCTGCGATATTGCACTTAAAAGAAATTATTCATAATGACCCTGCGCTTATGATGCATGCGGAATTCATGACACATTTTCGAGATGTTCACATAAAAAAAATAAAAAAAAATGGATTGTTTTATGAGCTTCAACAGTATTGTAAAGAAAAATATATTAAATATGAAACAATAAAAAATTTTTTATCTGATATTCAAGTTTTTTATTATATATTGCGACATGAATATCTTGAAGAATTTACTCCAAGTAAAAGCATGTATCAATCTAACTTCTTAGATTGTATTGCATCTGTAATTCAAGACTGTTTTTTAAACCCAATGCAGGATAATACATGTGAATATTCTTGGTCTAGTCCTGTATATTTTCATTTAAAAAAAATGCAATGGTTTGCAAATACATTGGGCGAAATGTATTTAAATAGATGTGAGAAAAGAAAAACAAAGTTGCTTGTTGCGGCCAAATTTGGAAATATTTCGTATATTGATGAGCATATGGATTATATAAAAAGAGCTTTTAACAAATTAGAAAAGCGACCCAGCATAAGTAGAAGTCAAAGTATAATGGTTGCTATGTTGCATACAGCAGCCGAAGCACTCCAGTGGGAAACCATATTATATTTTTACTATTATCCAGATATTCAACTTCCATCATATTTTTCTCATTACATTGCGTGGAAAACTGCTATTGATGCAAATAGATTTGATATATTTAAATTATTTGTTAAGTATGATTGTGATCATCGACCTGAAAATATATCCCCCTTGCTTAATTTTGTCGCTTCATTGCCTTCAGTAGAAAAAAGATTTATTGAATACATATTTCATATGTCAAGTGAAAAAAAAATAATTCTTGATAAGTTAACCATTAGAAAAGTATTTGAACAATTCATCGATCAAGGTTATTTATATCTAGTTAACACTTTAATTCAATTAAATGAATCCTATAAAGAATACATATTATGTGAACAAATCGCAGAAAAATGTATGCATAGGTGCATACCAAAAAAAGATGTAAAAATGATTAAATGGCTTCTTTCTTTTTATTTAGAAAACAATATTACGCCTGAAAAATGCATTTTTGCAAACGCATTATTTATTCTGTTGAATCACAATCAACAAGACTGTGAAACATACTTAAAAAGAGCTGATAAAAATACTTTTTGTGAGCTAATGAAAATATTGATTATTAAAGAGCAAAAAGAAAAAATACCTAAGTTTTGTATTGTTTATCATGGAGAATTTAATAGAGCTATATTTTTAGAATATTGGGAGTTTATATTAAAACAAAGAAATTTTAACTTATTGGAATTCTTCATGACATGGGAAGGTGGCGATTTGATAGATCAAGAGACGGTTAATCAACTTGCTAAAAACATTGTTTTCCATGGCGAGCTTTTAGAAATTTTATTTAAATCAACATGTAAATATCAACCTGATACAAATGGAATATTGAATGCATTAGATGAAGTGATTAGCTATTATTCCTGTGTGAAAAATTCTAACGAAGTCATTTTTTCTTTACTGAAACTGATTGTAAATTTTGAGCAGTCTGATTTTTTGTTAAAAACTTTAGAAAATCTTTTCTTAAAACTGCTAACTGTCATAAGTGATCTTGAAAATTGGTTATTAGAAGATAGATATCAAGAAGATTTTGATAACTTTGAAGAAGCCTGTATGTATAAAGGCGATGATGAATGTACGAAATCTGATACAGAAAAATTTTTACAATCTATTTGCAATAGCCCGGCGATACAAGAATTAGCAAGAGAAATAAAAAACCAGGCGTTATTAAATCAGCTGAAGAGATATATGCAACCCCAAGAAAATAACAGGTCAATGGTAGTTTTTTTTAAAGTTGCTGTACCCCCGTTTTCTAGTGGTGACTCAGCAGAATCTATTACTCCACACAGCATACACTAATTTTTATAAATCTTTACGCAAAAAATAGAATATTGAGTCGTTGTCAGGATTGCGTGGTTCAAATTCCAGATAAAAACCCAATTCCTTGTAAAAATCGAGGGCTTCAAAAGCATATGTATTAACAGTAATAAAGCGAGACAAGCCACAGAATACTATCACGTTTAAAACGTTTCCAGTTGAACAGTTTTTCAGCATCTTTTTGTATTTTTACCGAGATTAACAAAACCCCATGCTTTAAATATGTTTTAAACGTAGCGCATACTCACTTTTCGTAACAGTGCCTTTAGGATTATTTAAAAAAGCGAGGCTTGTGTTATAACTGAATGAATGATAGAAATATTTTTATAGAAAAATTATTTTTCTATAAAGAAATAAAAAATTATCGTTCTATCTGCCTATAAAGAGTAATATTATGAAACTGACCAGCACCGCTTTTGAACATGAGGGAATGATTCCTCAAAAATACACCTGTGATGGTGCGAGTATTAGCCCACCATTAAAAATTAGCGCAATACCTGCGAAAACAGTCAGTTTTGTTTTAATTATGGATGACCCTGATGTACCAAAATCTATTCGTCAGGACGGTATTTGGGATCATTGGATTGTATTTAATATTCCTGCTAACACTACTTATATCGCTGAAAGTGAAGAGCCGCGGGGTATTCATGGTGTGGGAACAAGTGGTGATACTAAATACTACGCTCCTTGCCCCCCCGATAGTCGCCATCATTATTTTTTTAATTGCTATGCGTTGGATGCAATGCTTGATCTGCCAGTAGGCGCTACTAAGCAACAAATAATGAAAGCCATGGAAGGGCATGTTTTGGAAAAAGCAATTTTGATTGGTCTTTATGAAAGAAAATCTATTGTTAAAAAATAAAAAATGGGTTGTTCACTTGAGCTTCCCCGCAAATATTTTTTATAGCATTGAAAATGGCAAACAAGTTTTTTAGACACAGCTCTATGCTGCTAACGAATTAAACTGCTCAAAAATATAAGCATTTTTATGCTGACTTTTACGCAGTATGTGGTGTAATTCAATTCCAATTAATATTGCGTTTGCGTAATGAAAAGATTTAAAGCCCATCATTATTTCATTATTTCGAATGTAACTTAATTAAGGGGGTGTATTCCAATGGATTGTCATGAAAGTTCAAAAATTTCAGCTAATAAAGTGGTTGTTATGGGTGCAGGAATTGCCGGATTAACTGCGGCGCATGAATTATCGCATCGTGGTTTTGAGGTGTATGTTTTTGAAAAAAACACGATTATTGGAGGTATGGCAAGAAGTGCAAAAATCAGTGCTTCTCATCAAAACAGTTTAACTGGTCTTCCCGCTGAATATTCATGGAGAGGTTATGGTGCAAAATATTTTAATTTATTGGATCTGTTAAAAACCATACCTTGCGATGAAAAAGGTAAAACAGTTTTGGATTGTTTGGTGCCAATAGAATCCCTACTATTTTCAAGAAAATCTGGCAATGTTCGTTTCTTCATGAAAGAAAAAAAATATTCTGTTTTGCTAAGCAATATTTACAATGTCATAAAGGGTTGGAAATTAGCAGAATTTATTTATTTTTTAGATATATTGTTACTACCAATGATAGTTTGTAATGAGAGAATTTGCAGCTGGGACTCGATAAGATGGATAGATTTTATTGACTTAAAAAAACTATCTCAAAACTCACGTCCTTATTTAGTTGAAATGTTGGCTCCTTTTTATGGTATTGCTTATGATAAAGCAAGCACGATGACAGTTATTAACGCATTGAAAAGTTTTCTTTTTTATGTGGCGACTGAGTCTACTGTGTCTTTAATGAATGCGCCAACTAATGATGCTTGGTTTTCTCCTTGGAAAATTTTTTTAGAAAAAAAGGGGGTTAAATTTTATTTAAGTCATGAAATTTTATCCATTGAAACGAATGATAGTGATTATATACAATCCATTTTGGTCAAAGATCTTAATGTTGCAACAGAGAAGCAAATTTTAGCAGATCACTTTGTTTGTGCATTACCTGTTGAAGCGGTATCAAAGTTAATTTCAAAAAATCCTTATTTTTATAAGAAGCAAGCATCACTCAAAAATATTGAGTTACTAGCATCTCTAGCAGAGCAGATCATGTTATCAATACAGTTTTACTTTGATTGTGATATTAAATTACCTTATGAAAAATGTCCTATCTATTTAATAGATACGCCTTGGCAATTATTTATAGAGCCTCAGGCAGATTTTTGGAAAATTAATTGGTCACAGTTTGGTGCTGGTGATATTAAGCAGATCTGGTCTGTTGCTATTGATAGTGAGGTTAATGAAGGGAGTTTGATTAAAAAAACAGTGGGGCATTGTACCCCAGAAGAAATAATTCAAGAAGTCTGGTCGCAAATTATAAACAGTACGCATTTCGTTCATCAGCTACTTAAAAATAATAAGATTGTTTTATCTGAATTTAAATATAAGGTGGCTTATGTTTGGGATACTTTTTTATATGATAATGGAAAGCTAATCACATCTGAGCCTAAATTTAGCAATAATGCAGATACATTCAGGCTGAGACCGACAACCAAAACTGCCTGGAAAAATTTTTATTTCGCTACTGCGTACACAAAAGTGCCTGAAACTCTCTTTTCAATGGAGTCAGCAGTGCAAGCAGGGCGCATGGCGACAAATGCAATATTAAAAATTTCAAAAAATAAAAGTCCAGTTTGTGATACATTTGATAATCTTAATAAAGCTGTTTACAATTTTACCTCTTTTTTTGTTATATTTAGGATATTAGATAAGTTTTTATTTAAGCTTAAGATGCCTGGATTAAATCATGTGACACAAAGAACTTCTCTTTTAATGCTTATTTATTTTGCCTGTTTTATTGCGCTTGTAATTTACGGATTCAAAATTTTTTTTTAGACATCATGGATGATAATAATGAGATTGTTAGTTAAATTTATAATTTTTATTGCATGCTTGGCTTTGGCGTTTGTTGTGCTGATATTATCTTTTTATTTTTATGAAGTTCATAAAGATAGAAAAACTGATGTAGTAACAACGGGCAAAAAAATATTTTCTCACACCACTTTTCCCATGTGTAAAAATAAGTTAATGACAATACTTAGTATTGATGGTGGTGGTTCCAGAGGAATTGTCCCATTGTATTTTTTATCTAAAATCGAATCACACACTCATCAATCCATTCGTGAAAATTTTGATATAATGTCTGGTGTTTCGGTTGGTGGATTGCTGGTTGCTGCTTTGTCAATAAAGAATAAAAATGGCTCTTTTTTATATTCTGCAAAGCAGTTAATTCAAATGTATCAACACTTTTCTGATTCATTGCTCAAAGTCAGTTTTCATCGAAATATACTGAGTGTAAATGGATTTGTAAGTCCAAAATTCAGCTCGTATGATAAGTTCGAATTTTTAAAAAAATATATTCCAATGAATCTTTATCTGGATGATTTATCAGGAAATACTATTTTTTTTGGTACGAACGCCGTTAATAATGCATTATTAACTTTTTGTAGCTGGAAAAATTGTTTTAAACCACTTCAAAAATATCCTTTATACACATTAATTTCTGGCATTACTTCTCCTTTTGGATATTTTTCTCCTCAGTTTTTTTTAAAAAATGATCATAAAATTTCTTATATTTTAGGAGATGCAACATACATAATTAAAGATCCTACTTTGCAAACCTACATCATTTCAAAAAATTTGTGCCCGAATGAAAAGCACTATTTATTGCTATCACTTGGCACAGGAGAAACTCCTGAGCATGATCTTAAGACCAATGCAATTTTTCATTGGGGAACAATAAAATGGATATTTCATGTTTTTGCCAATATGTATTATGGCGGCCAGGATGTAACTAAACAGGAGTTAGATATGGTATCACGAAGTGAAAAAAACGCTGTGATTTATATTAGAATTAATCCAAAAATACCCAAAAAAGCGTATAGCCCCTTTGTATCTACGCCTTCTGATATGCGGGTTTTATTATCTGCCTCCAATCAGTATTACCTTCATCATCAAGCTATGTTCAAATGCTTGTTTGAAACGCTTAAAACACATAGGTTGAAAAAAAATTGTGAGCATATATTGGTATCCAATCCTAACACTGTTTAAGCAGCTACGAATCTGATAATGGCGCCAATGTCAAACAATGTTAAATCTCAAGCTGAATTTTTCATATTATTGGGCTGATAAATTTAAATTTTTGATTTTTAAAGATGTCCATTTTTTGATAAAATAATAATCAACTCATGAAATTTATGCGTCAGAAGGGAGTCAAGAATGATTATAAGAAATGTATTTTCTGCGGTAATAGGGATAAGTTTGATTTTTTTGTCAGGCTGCTCTTCCTCCCACTTTGCGGCTCAAGACCAAAGCAGTGATTCAGCCACATTTCATGGTAGTAGGCGGGTATTTCCTGAAAAAATTCCGCCAACAGGGAAACGATTTTTTATTTTTAGCCCAAAAGATCTGGGCTGGGGTGCTTATTCTGCAGACGGAATATTAGTGGGATATGGTCGTGCATCCGGCGGATCAGATTGGTGCAAACAGTTAGGGCGCCAATGCCACACACCAATAGGCGTTTTTTCAATACGTAGCAAAGGATCATATGATTGTGTTTCTGGGAAATACCCGCTTCCAACTGGTGGTGCGCACATGCCATATTGTATGTTTTTCTTAAACAATTATGCGATACATGGTGCACCACCTGAATATGTACCTAGTCATAATGCGAGTCATGGTTGCATACGTATAACAACGAGAGCAGCTAAGTGGTTGCGAGATCATTTTATTAGAATTGGCACTCGAGTTAAGGTAACCTCGTATTAAAAATGGATGACTTGTTTTTAACTGCTACAGTCTTGACGCTTGTTTTAAGTAACATCAGCGTTAGTTTAATAGCTTATAATTTTGCACAATCTAAAATGAGTAATGAAGCTAGACAGACTGATTCAGTTGAATCAATTAAAAAATAAGGGTGCTTTTTTCATGCTTCAACTCATGAAGGCTTTCTGGGATTATCTCGGAAATTTGCAAAGTAAAATGGTCAGGTTCATTCATATATCAATTGCGTTTTTAATCATTAGTCAAATTATTGTCAGTAATTTTATGATAATAGATTATCGCACAAATCGGTTAAATATTGGGACATGGATTCATGTAAGCACTGGATTTTTAATTTTTATATTATTTTTTATATTTTTTATTTTAAGTATTCAGAAACGAGGTGTCTCATATTTTTATCCGTATCTCTTTAATCATTTTTTTCAACTTAAAGAAGATGTTTTGTCTCTTTTTAAATTAAAATTACCTGCGGTAAAACCAGGCGGTTTTGCACCAATTGTTCAAGGGCTCGGTTTTGGTGCATTAGTTTTAGTGCTTGTGTCAGGATTATTGTGGTTTGTTGGGTGGAACTTGAATTGGACAGATGCAAAGTACATCCAATCATGGCATAAAACATTAACTGGTCTTGTTGAGGTTTACATCATTGCGCACGGAGTGATGGGTATTTTCCATTTCTTGCTAGAAAAATATTTTCCTCATAGGGTCGGATAAGATCTTTTGCTCAAGAAAGCAAATTCTCGAAAATTCAATTTTTAAAATATCACTTTATTTTTTGATGATTTTTGACTGGGATAGCACTGCGGATGTCATGCAGTTTTTTAAAATCAATGTTAGCATAAGCGATGCCTGGTTTTTGCTCGGTGATTTCAGATGAAATACTTCCCCATGGCTCAACAATCAAAGTGTGTCCGTAGGTTTGTCTTCCATTGGCATGCATACCCACCTGCGCGCTGCCAATCACATAACAAAAAGTATCAACAGCGCGTGCACGTGTTAATAAATGCCAATGTGCTTTGCCTGTTTTGACAGTGAATGCAGAGGGCACAGCAATAATTTCAGCGCCGCGATTCATTAACTCAGTGAATAAGATAGGGAAGCGAACATCATAACAAACGGCTAATCCCAATTTACCAATCGGTGTGTCGACAACAACAATAGCATCACCTGGTTCTGTCGTGTCTGATTCACGATAACTTTCGATTTTTGAGACTGTGGCATCAAACAAATGTATTTTATCGTATCGTGCCACTGCATCGCCGATGTTGTTATAAACAATACAGGCAGCGCGGATTTTATTTTTGTCATCGCATGTGATGGGAATAGTGCCGCCAACAATCCATACGTTATATTGTTTTGCGCATTGAGATAAAAATGATTGAATTTTACCGTTACCATATTTTTCAGCGACCAATACTTTATCTGTTGCTTTTTCTCCCATGATTGCAAACATTTCGGGTAGTGCAACTAGTTGAGCGCCGTTGGCCGCTGCCTCAGAAATTAATTTTTGTGTTGTTGCTAAATTTTCATCAACGTCGTTGGTTGATGAAAGCTGAATAGCGGCAATAATAACTTTAGCCACGCATCTTTTCCTTATTTCTCACATACACTAATGCCATTGCGCATGATGCTTTGCGAGAAAGATCATCGCTTCCGCGACTGGTTAAAATAATGGGAACCGTTGCGCCTATTACAATACCGGCGGCTTCCATGCCGGACAAATAGGTCATTTGTTTATAGAGCATATTTCCAGATTCAATATCGGGAACAACAATGATGTCAGCATGACCTGCTACTTTAGAATGAATATTTTTCTCCTGTGCCGATTCAACAGAGATCGCATTATCGAGCGCTAAAGGACCGTCTAAAATACCACCTGTGATTTGGTCGCGATCTGCCATTTTGCACAGCGCAGCTGCATCAAGTGTTGAAGGCATTTTTTCATTAATTCTTTCTTCAGCAGAAAGGATGGCAACAAAAGGCGTTCCAAAACCTAATGCATGAAATAAATCTATCGCATTTTGCACAATATCTTTTTTTTCTGATAAATTGGGTCGAATATTAATTGCCGCATCAGTAAGAAATAATGGCTTAGCATAATTAGGGGTTTCTATAAAAAAGACATGACTCATTCTTCGACCTGTGCGCAATCCATTTATTTTATCAAGAATAGGTTCCATCAATTCATCCGTGTGCATTTTTCCTTTCATTAATGCTTCAACTTTTCCTTCTCTTGCTAATTTTACTGAAATTTCAGCAGATTCATTACTGTGACGTGTTGAAATTAATTCATAAGCAGAAATGTCCACGCCGGCTTTTTTAGCCGCAGCATGAATTTTTTCTTTTGGTCCAACGAGAATAGGAATAATAAGATTTTCTTTTGCAGCATCAATAGCACCTTTTAAAGCAAGCGCATCGGTTGGATGGACAATAGCTGTTTTTAGCGGTAAAAAATCATTTTTTAATCCAATTAGTTTTTTGTACCATAAGGCTTTTATTTTATTTTTATTGTTAGTCATATTTTTAACCTGTGTTTATTTCTCATCTGCTAATTTAATAAATGCCAAAATAATTTTTGATCGTTTCAAAGATGTTAAATAAGACACCCTTTATGCTGGATGGCATTATTCCATATATTTATTGCGCTTATGTTAAATGCGACGCGCCATTTTTTAGTTGGGTTAAAAAATAAACTTTTTTAGGTAATTTTATTACATCCCGGAAATTAGGGAAGCACATTTTTTAAAAAAATAATGGCGTCACCAAGAAAAGTGACGCGGGCTAATTTTTTAAAACTGCATTGTTTTTACTTCTGATGGAAGAAGTAAGTTTGTGCGATCCGTCTGAGCTAAAAAGGCAGCGTTATTGGTCGTAATTTGTGGTGCCGCATCAACTGCATTTTCTCTTTGCGGACACATTTTAGCTAGGGCATAAAAGAAAAGCATTGCGCTAAGTCCGGAGAGCATTGAAAAACCAACGACTTGACCAATTGTGTCGGATTTAGAAAGTTCAATTCCGCTTGATGTGGTTAAGCAAAGACCAATAACCGCAAGAGCAGAATTAAAAAATGGAGAATTGCGCATATGAATCTCAATTGAAAAATTAAAGAAAGTTTAGATTATAAGCCTGAATAAAATTAAAACAAGTATATTTTCTGTATATATTAGAATTTATCAACAGCTCGATACAAATAATGCCAGGTTGTTTTTTACTTTCTTATCCCCGTACTTTAAATCGTATAGGAAGAAATGAGGGGGTTTGACTGCACAATTCATTTTGCTTTTTTAGTGCGCGTGTAATACGTGGCGCACCATAGCGTTTGTGATGCGCAGCAAACACGGATTTTATTTTCACATCCAGTAATTGATTAGCTTGATCTCGCTTACCTGGTTTTCGCATTATCCATGCATAAAAACCGCTGCGTGAAATGCGCAGCAATCCACACATTAATGCAACTGAAAATTCATATCGATGATCTTTGATGAACCCATACTTCACTTTTGGTGTTGAGCGAAGTATGTTGCTGCCTTTTTTAATATTTCTCGCTCCAAAGTTAATCTCACCGCCTCTTCTCTGAATTCTCTCGTGTGCTTTATTGACGATTTGCCCATTTCTAAAAAATCAGTGTCTACAAAATCGGGGTTAGATCAATTGCTTAAAACATTAATCTGATACTAAAATCAATAAGGATTAAAAATTTACCTATTTCAAAAATGCCATATATATTATGAATACATGAACCCTGAGGTTCTTCTCCTGCTAAAATAGCATTGACCTGTTGATTTAAAATGGGAAACAACCATGTTAACTGAAGAATAATAATGATTGCTAGTATTCCTACAATTAACCAATTAGTTAATGTCAATTGTGTAAAAATCCCAACAAGTACAGTCATCATTAATAAAATACATTGTACTTTATGAAAAGAATTAAAAACTGTGCGCCCAACATCTAAACCAATTGCTTTAGTAAGTGTAAATGTGCGGAATTTTATCCAGCTTTCTAGAAATGAAATACCCAATATCATTCCAGCCCACAAGAGAATAATTATTATTAATGATCGCGGTAGCATGACTTGCTCCCATAATGAGCTTCAATTTTATCTGTTTTAATAGGCGTATAATTTAATTATTAATTTATAACATGTATTTTAAATGCATGTTATGATTAGCCTATCGTATTGTCAAGTAATATATAAACGGAGAAGAATAGAAAATGCAATTAACCCTTTATTCAGATTATTCTTTACGTGTTTTGTTTTATTTAAATCAGACACCAAAAGATACCGCTACCATTATAGAAATTTCTGATTTCTATGAAATTTCTAAAAACCACCTTGTAAAAGTCGTTCATGGTCTTGTGCAGTTAGGGTTTATTATTAGCACAAGAGGAAAAGGTGGTGGGATTAAGCTAGCCAGAAGTTCAGAAAAAATCTCAATTGGAGAAGTGGTTCGTAAAACCGAACCCCATTTTAATTTAGTTGAATGCTTTAATAAGAAAACAAATCGTTGTTCTATTACCGATGCTTGTCGTTTAAAAAAGATATTGCATCAAGGCATGGAAGCATTTTTTAGTATTTTGGATCAATACACTTTGGCAGAAGGCAGCAAAATTATTTTGAAAAAACAAATAGGCAATCATCTTGATTTGCACAATTCTTAAGAGAAACTCATGACTCAGCTTACTAAAAATCATATAAAAAAATTAGTCAGTTATTTTTATCAAAAAGTACAAAATGATGAAATGTTAGGCCCAATATTTAATAAGGTTGCAAAAGTGGATTGGGATCATCATATTTTATTAATTTGTCAGTTTTGGAATAGTATTATGTTAAAAACAAACGAGTATGATGGAAATGCCTATCGAAAACACGTGATTCTTGGAGAAAAAGTAAATCTAACAGAGGAACACTTTACGCGTTGGCTTATGCTTTTTCAAGAAGAAGCATTTAAACATTTACCTGAAACAGAAGCTCAATTGATAACAGATAAAGCGACAATGATTGCAGCCTCATTAAAAATGGGCGCCATTAGAAAATGCCGCGCCAATAACTTGCCTCTAACCTAAGTAATTCTTTGTCTTTTTATGATTAGTTGTTTTTGGATAATAAATTTGAATAGGTCTTTTTTTCCTATTAATTACAGCAAAGTCAGTCAACAATCTATCTTATCCACAGCGATCTGTTGATCTTCAGTAATTTTCGAACTGATTAATCTTGAAAAAAATGGTCCCAGCTTTTTGATAAAATCAAATGCCATTATTAATGCGCCGATAGAGAGTATGCTTTATCATATTAGAATCCCATTTTTCACTACATAATTAATAGTGATTGCGTAGAAGATTTGTGCGGCTTGCCTTTTTCTTCGCTTCAGCAATCTTGATAGCTACGTGATCCATGATTTTTTTACTTTCTAGATTTTCTAATAACCCCTTTGCTTCAGTTGTGCTGAGACCAGTTTGTCGAAAGCGATAGTTTTCATGTGTACCAAACCCAACAAGCGCCATGATTCGCTTTTCATAACAGAGAACAGCCCACTCGACGACGTATGTTGTTCCATTTGAATTGTTAGCATGTCCATGGAAAATATGACCTTTCGCTTTCCCGGTATTATGTCGGAAGTTAGGAAGCTGATCAGATGTAGGGCCATATGTCTGTAGCGCTGCTTTAAGCGCATTCACCCTAGAGATAAGATGATCATCACCATTAGCATCGCGTAGTAAAGAACTATTGAGCACGGTCCAATAACGACTTTCAGACATTGCTGATAATTGATCAACTTTTGATGGGCCTCCTGATTCAACAATTTTTGACGATTTCTTTTTTTTAAAAAAGTCAGATCTCATTTCCCATTTCCTTAACTTAGAATTAATGGCGTTGTCGCGAAAAGTTAGTATGCACTGCGTTTAAAGTGTATTTAAATCAATATCACGCTGTCGTTAAAATCAGTATTTTCTCAGAATATTTTTCTTTGAAACTGATCGCTTCCTATTTCCGATATTCGGTTAATTTGAAAATTATATCAAATTAACCGCGAATTGCGACACAACTGCATGATCTCCTGAAAAAATTCGTTATAAAAATAGAAGTACAATTCGCACATATGCGGGATATTGTCTCTAAGTTGTTTTAAAAAATCTGATTTTTTCAAATTTTTAATTATGATATATTCTAGGAGTGCGTATTTTTATGATCGCGGTAAGCGCGCTAATTGAAAAGCTCAGGAAGCAGATCATCGTGAATATGAAATAGTTTTTATAAAAAAGCAGCGATAGAATGATTGAAACAGTATTGAGCCTTAATAAAAAAATTATTATTTTTGCTAAAAACAAGTACTCACAATATTTATTTTGCAATGAATATGCAGCAGAAGCAGCTGGATTAGATTCGCCAAAACAAATTATTGGAAAAACAGATGACGATTTATTTTGGCAACCTTACGCTGAATATTACCGCAGATGCGATAGGCATGTTTTAAGAGGCAATCCTTTTATCAATGAGATAATCCCATTTACACAACCTTCTAAAATAGTTTCTAGCATTCTATCTTGTGAAACTATTCTAACTAGTGAAAAGGGAGGCAAAATGGGTGTTGCTGGACATGCTATTGATGTCACTGGGTACAGTGTGACAAAAAATTGTGGTTATGTTGATCCGCAAAAGCATACTTTTTGTCTTGGGCCATATTTTTGTAATGAATATCTAACAAAACGTGAATTTGAAGTATTTAAATATTTATTGCTCGGAAAAAGTGTTGATGAGATCGCCTTTCAATTTTCGCGCTCGATTAAAACCATTCAGTCGCAAATCAAAAGTATTGCTAATAAACTGCAGTGCTCACATAAATCTGAAATTATCCCTACTGCTGTAAAGTATGGTTTGACTTATGTTTTGAGCGAAATATCTTTTGGAAAAAATAATTTAAAATGAGAAAAAGTGTCAAGGTGGATTTTTATGAACGTCTTAGAAAAATTAACTCATTTAGAAAAAGAAGCCGAACAATTTGGTTTTAAATGGGACAACACGCATCAAATCATGACGCAGATTAAAAGTGAATGTGATGAAGTCGATGAGCATCTTTTACATACAACAGATGACAATAAACTCAAATTGCAAGAAGAAATCGGCGATTTAATGCATGCTGTATTCTCGCTTTGTATTTTTTGTGAATTTAACCCAAAAGAAACACTTGAGAAAAGTATCAATAAATTTGAGCGTCGATTAAATGCGGTAAAAAATATTGCGCAAGAAAATAAAATTGCAACACTCAATGGCTATGCATTTGATGACCTGATGCAATTTTGGGATCAAGCGAAGAAAAGGGTGGGGTGATAATAATGAAAAAATATTTTCGTATGGTGCATTGCAATATGAATCCGTCCAGCTTTCTACATTTGGACGTAAACTGATCGGCAAGAAAGATCAATTGATTGGATATCAATTATCAGAAATTATAATATCCGATCCACATGTGATTGCCATCAGTGGTGAGTCCATTCGTAAAAATTTATTTTATACTGGCAATAAAAATGATGCAGTGGATGGCATGGTATTTGATATCACAGCAGAGGAACTTGAAAATGCAGATCGTTATGAAGTATCTGATTACAAGCGCATATTGGCCGCATTGAATTCTGGTGAGCAAGCGTGGGTCTATGTGATGGATGTTAATCTCACAAAAGAATAAATGATGAAAAATGAAAAAATTATTGTGATAGCAGTGTTGAATCTGTTACAACATGATAATCAGGGTCTTCAAGCACATTAATCTCAATCAGATCACCAGCTCTTCCTAGTAATATTTTGCATTCAACGCTTAGATGACGTAAATGCAGATTTTTATTCAGCGCAATGTATCGTTCAGTAATAAATTGAATAGCATCAATGGCTGAGTGATCTGTCACGCGTGAATACATAAAATCTATAATTACTTCTTTAGGATCATTTTCTATGTCGAAGAGTGATTTAAAATGTGAAGCTGACCCAAAAAATAATGGGCCATGCAATTGATATTCCTTTGCGCCATTCGCATTTATTTTTTTCTCTGTATAAATATTTTTTGCAGTTTGCCAAGCAAATACTAATGCGGCGATAATTACGCCTGTAATGACAGAAACAGCTAAATTTGTAAATATGGTTACCACCGTTACCACAATAATTACAAAAGCATCATGCATTGGAATTTTTCTGATAAATTTAAATGTCATCCACTCAAAGGTTTCAATGACCACCATGAACATAACACCGACCAGTGCTGCTAATGGAATCCATTTAATGATTGGCCACAACACAATAATAAATAAAATAAGACCAATACCTGCAACAATCCCGGATAATCTGCCTCGACCTCCAGAATTGATGTTAATCATGCTTTGACCGAGCATCGTGCAACCGCCCATCCCCTTGAAAAATCCACTGACAATATTGGCAACACCTTGAGCGACGCATTCTTTATTTACTTGACCCCGTGTGCTAGTCATTTCATCGATTAATGATAAGGTCATGAGTGATTCGGATAATCCGATAATGGATAGAACCAGCGCATAAGGTAAAATAATTTTTAGTGTAGAAAAATTAAAAGGGATATGTAACCAAGAAAAAGCGGGTAATCCTGCTGATACATGTTTACCGTTCATCATATCGTTAACAACGCGCGTATTTAGATGAAAAAAGTGCACTGAAATACTAATCAGAATAATCGCAACTAAAGCGCCCGGTAATTTTTTAGTAAATCGTGGTAGAAAATGCGTGATAGCCATAGCAGCAATGGGGCTTTACATAGTGAGCTTCACAGAATTGATTGACAAATAATCAATAGAAAGAGAAATTTAATCTTGTTTTAAGATGCTTAGTTGTGTTTTATTAGAAACGAATTTAGCGGCTAATTTGTCTGAGATTGTACGGTTTGAAATCTTGTCTATTCTACATGCGACCGCGCAGCAATAGCGCGATCCCTATTTTCTTCTTTAAGTACTATAACTGGTCTAAAAAACAGTGTTGCATATCTTGCAGATTTTTCTCCAGCAAAATTCCCTATCTGACTTCCTATCCCATTTGAAATAACACCAAGTAAGATATTCATTAGCATGAGTTGTGGATCCAAGTTTATAACGCAAGACAAGAGCATAAGAGAATAAGATAAATAATTCGCGTATTTATTTGGTAGCCCAGCGCTTCGAAAAAGAAATTGAAAACCAATGAATACGGCAATATTCAATGGTGAGTAATCCAGCGCATACATGCTTATTGTAGTTGCCGCGATACCAACTCTTTCCCCTTTTGCTCTACCATATATTTTTGAGAAGAAAGTGTTTGTCCAACCAGCAGCCAATCCTATTAAAAACGAAGGGGCTCCATCTTTAATAAATTGCGGGCCCATAGCGCTCGGAGCTCTGTGATGTTTGCATTCGTCTGAGTCTAATAACCCCATTTTACTTTCTATCATACATACGTAATATTTTTTGTGAGAACCCAATGCATAAGATACTTCTTTTGGCACCGACTTCGCAGTTTTTAGAAGTGAATATGCTTCTTCTATCTGATGTAGATTTTTGTTTAAAGTAGTCAATGTATCGTTATTTGCTGGTATTAAATATCTGGGTGTTATATTTGCGCCTTGTTTATCTCCAGATGAAATTATCCAAGATTGCGTTTCCTTGCTAGTGATATAATCGGTAAAAAGCTGCGCCATGCGATTACATGTCGTATTGTTACATTGATTGCTTTTTACCCATGCATCAACGAATAAAATAGGAGAAGATTGTCGCCTAGATAAATGGAGTGTATCTAGGCTGTAATTTTGTCTTAACTCTCCACTTTTTCCTAATGAATGTAATATTGATTCCAAATATCCAATTAAAATAGGTGTCTGAGAAGTCATGCTTGAAAAATGTTTGGCAGAAAACATTGGATTAGAAAAGTTACCTTTTAAACATAAACCTTTACTGCAAGCCAAAAGCATATATGTCATATTTTCTATCGTATATCTATTAAATGCATTTACATTAGTGAGGGTGATAGCATTATGTTCATCTAAAATTCCATCAAGATACAAGCCTAATTTGCTCCAGCTTCCACTAAAATCATAAATAGTTGTAGCATTGTGTTTAATTATATTATCGACCAAGCTTTTTTCTGGCGTAATTGTACCAGTTTTAGAAATGACAAAATGACTACAAAGCCAACTAGGTACACCATAAAAATCTTCATTTACGCGAATACTCTCTAGAGCGGCAGAATGCCAACTACGGTTTGGTAAGACATGAAATGGGCTAATGAGACTTTCATTAATTAACCATTCCTGCATTATAGTTACATCAAGTTCAATTAAATCATATTCTGTGAATAATATTCGTAGCTGTTCTATATTATAGAGATCATATTCATATGAAATAGGACGAACTTCAAGATCAATGAAAGGATGAAGTTTTTCAAATTCTGCTTCAATACGAGCAATTAATGTTTGTTGCTCATCATCTGCACCTAGTGGAATGTAATTAAATAAGAGGACACGTAGTTTCATTTGACACATTCCACATAGGATTTTTGCAACAGCGCCATATTACGCCAGTGATTATGATTAAAAAATAGCAGGGAATGATACAATATAAAGATGCAGTGTGACTAGGTAGTCATGCCATTGATAACGTGAATTATCTGAACAAAAACAACCAAACGTTCATGACGTTCACATCTTCACAGACAACCAACTTCCGTTGTGAGCGTCCACACTAAAGGTGTATTTCTTCCCAGTAAGTATGGTGCTATCTTGTTAGATAAGATGAATTACTGGGTATTGGCGCAGGGATATAAAATAAAATGTTTGACTTAAAAACAAAGCAAGATATTGAAGATTTTACCAACGGATGTTGTTTTTTTGGAACTGGTGGGGTTCCGTCGCAAATTTTTCTTTCAAACATTAAAAAGTGCAGACGAATTTCTTTAGACGTAACTATGGTGCTAACGAATTAAACTGCTCAAAAATATTTATGTTTTCAGCATTTTTATACTGACCTTTGCGCAGCATGTGATGTAATTCAATTCCAATTAATGTTGCATTCGCAGAATGAAACGATTTGAAACCCATCATTGGCCTTGTCATTTTTTTAATAAATCGATGATCTTGCTCGACAACATTATTGAGATATTTTATTTGCCGAATTTCAATTTTATTTTTTTTATTTAAGTTTTTATTAATTGATTTTAATGCTGCATAATTTGATCCGCTCTTATCAATGGTCACCTTATCTGGTTTTTCAGCATAGCCAATGGCTTTCAAAAAGAAGCGTTTTGCTGCCGTTTCATTACAATTTTTTGAAAGCATGAAATCAATAGCATCACCTGATTTATCAACAGCACGATAAAGATAATGCCACACACCTTTAATTAAAATATAAGTCTCATCCATTCTCCAACTGCTGCCCACTTTCTTTTTATGATGATTGCAAAATTGTGATTCCAATTTCGGAGTGTATTTTATAACCCAACGATTAACAGTTGAATGATCAACTTCAACCTCACGCTCCAACATTAATTCTTCAATATCACGATAACTCAATGCGTAAGCCAAATACCAGCGAATGGACATTAAAATAAGCGTTTTCTCAAAATGCCGTCCTTTGAAACTGATCATTTTCTATCTCCAGCATCCATTTAATCGGAGAATAATATCAAATTAACTGCGAATTGCGACACAACCAGCAAAATTGCAAAGCCTAAAAGAGACACATTATTCTGTGTTTTCGTTTTTTTTAAAAAATGATTTCATCTGATGATAACGTAAATACTTCACCAAGCTCTTTTGATGTAAAAAATGGTTTGGATCTTGGGTATGCTGTTTAGTGTATTGCAGCCATGAAAGTTCCATTTAAAATAATTAATTATTGAATTGCTGCCTCGTAATAAGTAATTGGAACATTTCTGTGACGTAAATATTTATAGAGTGTGCTTTTTGAAATAGCTAATTTTTTGCAAATATCAATCACTGATAATTTTTTTTCTTTATATAATGTTTCTGCAGCACAGGCAGTGGCTTCTGATGCTTTTGATAATCCTTTAGGTCTACCGCCGCGACGACCACGTGCGCGAGCAGCACTCAATCCTGCTTGTGTGCGTTCACGAATAACATCGCGCTCAAATTCAGCAAGCGATGCAAAAATATTAAAAATTAATCGTCCTTGTGGATTGGTTGTGTCTATTGGATCATTCAAACTGCATAAACCAATATTTTTCTCCAGCAATTTTTGCACCAATTCAACGAGGTTTTTTAATGATCGACCCAGACGATCCAGTTTCCGCACAACCAACACATCATTGGGTCGCAACTGATTAATCAAATTATTCAAAATGGGGCGATCGGCTTTAACGCCACTGACTTTTTCTTCATAAATTTTTTGGCAACCCGCTTCTTCCAACGCAATAACTTGCAAATCCAAATTTTGTTCGCGTGTGCTAACGCGCGCGTAGCCAATTTTCATGTGTAAAATCCCTGCTCGAAATGTACAAGTTCGCAATACTTAAAAAATACTTATTAAGTAGACTTTGATTTCAAAAACCAGTATCTTGTACCGCAATTATGCCGACAAAGCAACATTAAAATAAAATTATGGTGGTTCATTAAAACGAACGTTTTTTTGAACTGTAATTTGCATATCGCAATCTCTCTAATTTGAAATTTACGAATATGAGGAAAAAGTGATGAATAACGTTATTAATGAGAGAAAAAAGAAACTACCTATTATCATATCTGCTTGGCTAACTATTTTAATGGGTATCAATCTACTATTTTTATACAATCTGCCTGCTTACAAAGCAATGATCAATCTGCAACGGTTTGCGATGCATGATGTTCTGAACGTTTTGTCTGATCAATTTTTTATTATCCAAGTTGGATTCCTTATCTGTTTGTGCGCTCTTTGTTTTTTAAAAAAATGGGGATTTTACGGCCTTTTAATTGTTTATGCTTTCGCGGTTTGGGCTGCCTTGCATGCCATAGGCTCTCCTATTGCAGGTAACGCCTTATTTTTGCCACCAGCGTGGATTTTGATTACATATATTTTATTGCGAGTTGTAAAGATAGAAAATCTATCTGTGTGGCATTTAATGAATCAAAAGAAAGCGAAAAGAGAATCTGGTGGAAGACTGATAGACAGTTTTCATCCGATGACACGTTTTATATTGAAAACCACAATGTTCGTTTCTATTGGAATTATGTTTTTTGTAATATTTTTTCCAATACCAAACATTCCTATTATTTTAGAAATAAAGACTCATTCTCCGTAAGCCCCCACAAATCCCACCCCGCCACATAGCCTTATCAGCTTAAAATTTCAGAATTAATGAACTGAGGCAACAGTGTTGTTGGGTCAATCTCGCCGCGGCG